>DSLMC04103__coassemble_631_pt1 | contig 23385 bp, 24 predicted proteins | sample DSLMC04103__metabat2_high_PE_018 | metagenome-assembled genome bin DSLMC04103 | reverse complement strand
AAGGTTTCTTTTGACGGGTTGATGCAGGCGCTGAATAATGGACAGATTGACATGGTTATTTCCGGTATGCTGGATTCTCCGGAACATCGTCAGGCCGCAGATTTTTCCAATACATATGCTGTTACCAAAACAGAGTACACCGTTCTGGTGAATAAGGATTCCGCCTATGCCGGGGCGACGTCTCTGGAAGAACTGAGCGGCGCTTCTATTTTGGGCCAGCGGGGTACCCGTCTTGATACGGTGATTGACCAGATCCCCGGTGTCAACCATATTTCTCCGGTCGATACGATTCCCGCCATGCTGGATCGGCTGCTCAAGGGAACGGTAGACGGAATTGTCATTAACCGGGAAACCGTGCAGGTCTATACCTCCCAATATGAGGAATTGATTGGCCTTACTTTCGATGAAGGAGAAGGCTTTGAGCTGGATTTCAGCGGCATTTGCGTAGGTGTTCGCAAAGGAGACACGGAATTGCTGGAAGATGTCAATGCAGCACTGGATGAGATCAGCGAGGCAGACAGAACGGCACTCTTTGACGCTGCTATCGAGCGCGGAGGCGAATAATCAATTATGAAAACGAGTTTGAAAGCAAAGAATTTTTGCTGGTTCTGGGGCGCCGTTGCTGCTCTCGTGCTTGTCCTGGCCGTATGGCTGATATACCGGTTTATCCAGGTGGCGGGCCTTCCTGAGATGCCGGAAGGCGATCTGGATGCCATGCTTTATCTGCTGATGAGCGAGCGCAAGGCATGGATCAGCGGTATCGGACAAACAATGGCGGCTTCCGTAGCCGGTACGGGGATTGGCTTTGCCTTTGCTGTGGTGCTGGCCTACATTCGGCAGAATGAGCCCACGCTGCGAGACCCCAGACCCGTTCAGTATGTGAAGTACATAATGCTGACATTGGAGAAATTGTATGTAACCATTATTCGCGGAACGCCCATGATGGTGCAGGCCTGTATTATTTATTACGGAGGCTTTTCTATTATGAAAGCTCTGATGCCGGGTGCATCTGTCACGCAGGTCAATCAGGTTTGGTCTCTGTTTGCCTCTGCCCTGATTACTGTGATTTTGAATTCTGCCGCTTATTTGGCAGAGGTGCTTCGCGGTGGTATCGATTCGGTTGAGCAGGGGCAAAAGGAAGCGGCCTTTTCTCTGGGATTCACGCCCTGGCAGTCCATTACCAGAGTGGTTTATCCTCAGGCCATACGCAACAGCCTGCCTTCCATTGTCAACGAGCTGATTAACAATATTAAGGGCACATCGGTACTCACGGTTATTGGTTTTGGAGAGCTTATGTTTGCCACTACATCTATTGCGGGTAAAACTTACCGGTATCTTCCCACCTATCTTGTTGCGGCGGTTTTGTATCTGGCACTGGTTGTCCTGCTCTCTTATGGATTGAATAAACTGGTAGATTGTGCGTTACACCGGCGTAATCCGGGAAAGGGGGACAAGGCGGATGGATGAGAAAAAATGTGTCCTTAGTGTGCGGGGATTGGAAAAAGGGTTTGACGGCGATCACGTTCTGCGTGGAATTGATTTGGATGTGTATCAAGGCGATGTGATTTCCGTCATTGGACCCAGCGGGTCCGGAAAATCTACGCTCATCCGCTGCATTGATTTCCTGGAGGAACCGGACAAGGGTTCCGTGATTTTAGACGGGACGGATTATACGGATATGTCGGCTCCCCTAAAAGAACTACATGAGAAGGTAGGCATGGTCTTTCAGAGTTTTAACCTGTTTGCCAACCGGACCGTGTTAGAAAATTGCACACTTCCCCTGATAACGGTCAAACGGCTGGACCGGAAAACAGCAAAGAACATTGCTTTGAATAATCTGGAAAAAGTGGGGATGGCGTCCTTTCAGCACCGGGGCGCATTGGAACTCTCCGGCGGGCAGAAACAAAGAGTAGCTATTGCCAGAGCGCTGTGCATGGAACCCCAACTGATGTTGTTTGATGAACCGACCAGTGCATTGGACCCGGAAATGGTGGGCGAAGTGTTGGAAGTTGTTAAGTCCCTGGCACAAAGAGGAACAACAATGATTGTCGTTTCTCATGAGATGACCTTTGTGCGTACTATCTCTACACGCGTGCTGTTCCTCGACAAAGGTGTTATCGAGGAGGATGCCCCACCGCAGGAACTTTTCACGAATCCGCACTCAGAAAGGGTCAGGGAGTTTTTATCCCAACATATGCTGTAGCAGGTATCGGAGGGCAACTCCGATTTGCTGAAAAATGAGGAGATAGAAATGAAATCGCCCCAAAAGGCCGGCACCAGGACGGCGGCTAATCACCGCCTCCTGCTAGATTTTACTTTATCATTTGTAGGGGAAGAGGATCCCCAGAATAGCGGAGCAAGAAAACAGAGACTCTGCGGGCTCCGTGAAAAATTCGGCGGATTCTTTGGTGTGTCAGTGCTCGTTGGTGCATAAAGTAAAATCTGTGATTATTATAGCATGGTTCAAACCGGACAGGAAATCTTATTCTGCACAAAAAATCAGCAGCATTTTCGTGAATCTGTTGAAAAACGTTCTTTTTTTTCAGAAAAAAGATCTTTCGGGCATAAAACGGCGGTTTGTGCGGATACTACCATGACAGCAGGGCGTGCGCGGCAATGCCGGGTATCCCTGGAAACCCTGATTTAAATAATCAAAAAGAATGGAGCCGGTACTATGAGAGATTCAGACAAGGAAATATGGACAAAATTGAAGAGAGAACTGGAAGATGTTTTTTATGAACAGGAGGAAAGAGAGGAAGAGGAGGATCAGGCGCTTCAGATCAGGAGACTGATGAAAACGGGTTGGGAAAACTATAAAAGAGCCGAATAAAAGGGGCTGCCGCACAAAACGCGGCAGCCCCTGCACTTAAAAAGCCACAAAACGTTCACTGGTCTTCTCGCCCAAAATGTGCTATACTGTCCCCATACATAGAACATAAAAACGACCAGCCCCAAATGGCCGTATAAAGTACAAAAGAGAACGCCCATACGAATGGTGTCTGATTCACAGAATCCCGGCAGCGGGATGAGAAAGATTGGAAGTAAACTTCCAAATCTGCCCTGATGACGCGGCAGGTGCGTCAAGAAAGGGGAAAACATGCAAATCTGCATCTCAGAGACAGAAGAAAAAGAGACAGGACAACGAGGAGGCTGTAAGCTGAGCAACCAGAAGACCATTGTGGAAAGACACGAACGTAGTGAGGTGATAACGATCGTAGCAAAAAACAAGATAAAGACCGACACGGTGCTAAAAGAGTTCTGGCGGGATAATGAACGGTTTGCGGATCTTTTTAACGCCGCGCTGTTCAATGGGAGACCAGTGATCCGGCCAGAAGAGCTGGAGGAGTCCGACACAGACCTCTCCTCCATCTTAAGACTGGACGACAGCATGGAAACTGTGCAGAGGATCCTGGACGTGGTGAAGAAGCGGATGTCCGGCGTGGATCTGGTGATCCTGGGATTGGAAAACCAGCAAAGAGTACACTATGGAATGCCCCTGCGGGTGATGCTTGGGGATTCCTTAAGCTATCTGAAGGAATACCAGGAGATGGAACGCCGCAATCGGAGGAAAGGGAACTTTGAAACTCCGGGAGAATTTTTATCCGGACTAAAAAAAGACGACCGCCTGTATCCAGTGATGACCCTCTGCGTATACTATGGACAGGAGGAATGGGACGGCCCGCGGAGCCTGACGGATATGCTCTCCATCCCGGAGGAATTGCAGCCGGCGGTGAGCGACTACCGGATGAACCTTTTACAGGTGCGGGAGAGCGGGGATTTACCTTTCCAGAACAAGGATGTGCAGGAGGTGTTCGGCATCTGCCGGGATATCTATCGGAAGGACTGGAGGCACATCAAGGAAAACTGGGAAGAGATTTCCGCAGAGCTGGCGGTAGTGGTGGGAGCCATCACAGAGCGGCCGGATTTCGTCCGCCTGGGCATGAAGGAAGAAGGAGGCGACAAGGTAAATATGTGCAGAGCATTGGAAGAACTGGAAAAAGAAGGCGAGCTTAATGGAAAAATCCTGACGCATTTCGAATACGGCCTCTCCCCGGAGCAGATCGCGCAAAAGATGAACCTTTCTACAGAGAAGGTACAAAAGGTTCTGGAGGAGCGACACCTTCTGGAACCAGTCTGAGTTTTTCCACAGACATAGAAATCCCCGCCCTTTCGGGCAGGACGGGAACCTGCTTGTCCTCCCGGACAATCAGTATCGAAAAGGGGCTGCCGCACAAACGCGGCAGCCCCTTTTACGCTTTTTATTCCTGTTCCTGGTCGGGCGCCTGACCGTCATGGGCCTTCCACATACAGGGGCCAAGACGCATGTCAGTAAAGACTGCCCGGAAGGAGGAGTCCTCCGGACTGCAGGCATAGACGCCGAAGCGCACTGTGTCCTTTGCCTCCCACATGTGACAGATACGCATCTGGTGAAAGACCGCGCCGTCAGTGGAACATTCAATGCAGAAATCGTCTTCCCGGCGGCTTAACCGGTACCACATGGATTTTACGGAGGCATCGATGCTGGTGGTGGCCCAGTCTGAATAGCCTCTGTTGGTAACAACGCTTCCAAGATGCTGGAACTCCTCTGTCTCATATTCGATGGAGCCCTTCAGCCAGTTCTCGCTGTCGAGATACATCACCACGCCGCACTGGTCAAAACGGTGGTGACTGTCCGCGAATTCTGTCTTTACCGTATAAGAAAAATATTTTTCCGATGTTTCCATCTGAAGTGCCGGAGCATTGTCGTTGCGGAAATGGTAGTAGGTTCTCTGCCACAGGTCGGTATGGGGCTCGGTGACGATTTCGATTTTGCTGTCGGTGACAGAGCAGTTTTTTGGTTTTCTTGTCCATTCAAGATGATTTACATCCCACTGCATAGTTTTTCCTCCTGATGATAAGTGATGAACGGCGGATCATAATATCCGTGATCCGTACCCTTGTATAGAGAGGGGATCCTCCGCAGAAAAATATCTGTATGAAAAGTATAGCATATCTCTCTTTAGTTTCCCAGACTCTTCGAGTATTTCGCCATCATGGGCTGCGGATGATGTTCGGAAAAAAGTACGATTCCACAATAGACGGATAGAGAATACTTTGCTATAATAAAGCGAAAAGTTATGTGACGATAAACAAAGGAGAGGATAGAATGAAGGTTCTTGTATACAGAAAATGCAGTACCTGCCAGAAGGCGCTGAAATGGCTGGAGACTCATCAGGTTTCCTTTGACGAGCGCCCCATTGTAGAACAGAATCCCACTTATGAGGAGCTGAAGGAATGGCATGAGAAAAGTGGAATGCCTTTGAAGAAATTTTTTAATACAAGCGGAATGCTGTATAAGCAGATGAATCTCAAAGATAAATTAAAGGATATGTCTCAGGAGGAGCAGTTAAAGCTGCTGGCTACGGACGGAATGTTGGTGAAGCGCCCTCTGGTAGTGGGGGACGATTTTGTCCTGACCGGATTCCGGGAAAAAGAATGGGAAGAAAACATACTGAAATAACTGAAGAGGAGGAATACATATGTCTGATCATGAGATGATCAATCTGGAGGAAATGGGCAGCCTGAAAGAAAGCATGAAGGCGCTTCAGCAGGAGCTGCTTCACGGACACCGGATCGACCCTAATCTTTATCTGGAGTATGACGTTAAGCGGGGGCTCAGAGATTCGGCGGGAAAAGGCGTGCTTACGGGACTGACGGAAATCTCGGATGTAACCGCCTATGATCTGGTCAACGGACGCAGGATCCCTGCGGAAGGAAGGCTTTACTATCAGGGATATAATGTGTATGATCTTGTCAGCGGACTGCAGGGAAGGAAGTTTGGCTTTGAGGAGACGATCTATCTGCTGCTGTTCGGGAAGCTGCCCTCGGAAGAGGAGCTTGAGATGTTTAAAGAGATCATGGCGCACTTTGAAACACTGTCGGGACGCTTCGTGCGGGACGTGGTCATGAAAGGCTCCAATGCCAATATTATGAACGCCATGCAGCGCTGCATCCTGTCCCTCTATACCTATGATTCCAGGCCGGAGGATATTTCGGCGGAAAACGTGCTGCGCCAGAGCATTGAGCTGATCGCGAAGCTGCCGCTGATCGCGGTATATTCCTATCATTCCTACCGCCATTTCCGAAAAGATGAGACATTGTTTATCCGCAATCCCCAGAAGGGACTTTCCCTTGCGGAAAACATTCTCCTGATGCTCCGCCCGGACAGCGTGTATACGGAGCTGGAAGCCAAGGTGCTGGATATCGCGCTGATCCTCCACGCGGAACATGGCGGCGGAAACAACTCCACCTTTACCACCCATGTGGTTACCTCCTCCGGCACAGATACCTATTCGTCCGTAGCGGCATCCATCGGTTCCCTGAAAGGACCCCGTCACGGCGGCGCCAATTTGAAGGTGCAGGATATGTTTGAGGATATCAAGGCCCATGTGAAAAACTGGGAGGACGAGGCTGAGGTGGAGGCTTATCTCCGGAAAATCCTCAATAAGGAAGCATTCGACCATTCCGGCCTGATCTACGGCATGGGTCATGCGGTTTATACGCTCTCCGATCCAAGAGAAGTGATCCTGAAAAAATTCGCCCGCAAGCTGGCGGAGGAAAAGGGACTGATGAAGGAGTTCGCCCTCTATGAGCTCGTGGAGCGTCTCGGCGGACGTCTGGTCATGGAGCAGAGGAAGCTCTTCAAGAATGTCTGCGCGAATGTGGATTTTTACAGCGGCTTTGTGTACACTATGCTGGGAATTCCCAAGGAACTGTTCACGCCGATCTTTGCCATCGCCCGTATTCCCGGATGGAGCGCCCACCGGCTGGAGGAGATCCTCAATGCCAGCAAGATCATCCGCCCCGCATACAAGTATGTAGGCCATCACATGGATTTCCTCACTGTGGAGCAGAGAGAGACGGCGGAGGAGATGCAGCCTGTTCTGCGTGAAACAGCAGAGGACATGGAAGAAACAGCGGACAGCGAAGCGGCAGAGCAGATGCGGCGGGAAAACGGGCAGTAAAGATTATTGGCAAAAATTGTTGAAAATCAATAGGCTTTCTGGTATACTGAACCGGAATAAGGGAGTAGTCGGTACCAGTAATTCAAGTAAGGTATGATGATGTCAACATTCTGGATAGATTCCTGGCTTTATCTGAAATGACGAGACTTATCCGCCGCAGGCGGATAGTCTCGTTTTTTGTATCATAGGAAATATATTGTTACATTAATGTACAAAAGTGTTGACTTAGAAAAATGGGGCAGGGCCCCCGCGGTTTCTGACTGCTTACCGCCTACAAATGATAGCATGGAGGAATAAAAATGGGATTGTGGGAACTTTTTATACTGGCGGTGGGACTTGCGATGGACGCCTTTTCTGTGGCGGTCTGTAAGGGACTGTCTGTCTGTCAGGTGAAAAAGAAGCATGTGCTGACGACAGGACTTTATTTCGGAGCGTTCCAGGCGCTGATGCCTGCGGCGGGCTATCTTCTGGGAACAGGCTTTCAGGCGCAGATCCAGAAGATCGACCACTGGATCGCTTTTATCCTGCTGTCGCTGATCGGCGTGAATATGATACGGGAATCCAGAAGCGAAGCGGAATGTCTGGACGGCTGCTTCGGGCCTAAGGCCATGCTCCCTCTGGCGGTGGCTACAAGCATCGACGCTCTCGCGGTGGGCGTGACCTTCGCTTTTTTGAAGGTACAGATCGTACCCGCGGTGAGCTTTATCGGGATCGTCACCTTCGTCATTTCCTGCGCGGGCGTCCTCATCGGCAACCGCTTCGGAGCGAAATACAAATCAAAGGCTGAACTGGCGGGCGGCCTGGTGCTGGTCTGTATGGGCGTGAAAATCCTGGTGGAGCATTTGTTTTTCGGCTGAGCAGGCTTTTTTGTGATATGATAGGAATGGAGGTGCTGCACTGTGAAGATTTTGCTCGTAGAGGATGAAAAAAGAATGGCTCAGGCCCTGACGGAAATTCTGCGTCTGGAGAGCTATGAGGTGGACTGCTGTGAGGACGGGATCTCCGCGGCGGCTCATATTGAGAGCGGCACATATGATATTATCATTCTGGATGTGATGCTGCCGGGAAAGAGTGGATTGGATGTTGTGAAGGAGACCCGCGGGAAAGGAATAAAAACTCCTGTTTTGATGCTCACAGCAAGAAGCGGCCTTGGAGATAAGGTGGAGGGACTGGACAGCGGCGCGGACGATTATCTGACCAAACCTTTTATGACAGAGGAACTGCTGGCGCGTCTCAGGGCTCTTGGAAGAAGAAGTATTCATTCCTCGGACGGAACTCTGTCTTTCGGGGACATATCGCTTGACGCGGCTTCCTTCTCCCTCATCTGTACTACAAACCGCCGGCGTGTAAAACTCGGCGGCAAGGAATACCGCATCCTGGAATATCTGATCGCAAACCAGGGACAGATTCTTACCCGGGAACAGCTTGCGGTGAAGATCTGGGGATTTGAGAACGAAGCGGAGTATAACAATGTAGAGGTATACATGTCCTTCACCAGGAAAAAGCTGCTTTTTGTGGAAGCAAAAACAGAGATTAAGGCGGTGCGGGGTGTCGGGTATGAGCTGAGGTATGGGAATGTTTAAAACAACGCGGCGAAAAATCATAGCATTGATCATGGCGGTTCTCATTCTGCTGTTTCTGGGCGCCCTGGGGGTTATTTACGGATCCAGCTATTATGAGGTCTCCGCGAGGAACCGTGAAATGCTCGCGCGATATGCGGAACTGTATTCTCTGAAGCATCAGCCGGGACAGGAGCTTCCTTCGGACAGAGGGGAAGGGCCGCCGCCGGAACACCGTCCCTCGGACGAGGCCCACGCCTTTCAGGTCTCTACTTTTTATTCTGTAGCGCTTTCCCAGGAAGGAGAGGTGCTTGAAACAGATAATGACGGTATGTCCGTTTACAGCGACGAGGAGCTTGCGGAGACGGCAAAGGAGATCGCAGTAGGAGCAAAGGCCGAGGGGATAAAGGAGCGCCTGATCTATCTTAGAGAAGAAAAAGACGGGTATACTCTGGTGGCGTTTATGGACAATACGATCATACAGGAGAGTATCACGACGCTGTTCCGTTATACACTTTTGTTCGGAAGCGTTCTTATCGTTTTGCTTTTCTTTTTGTCAGTATATATGGCCGGCAGGATCGTGCGTCCTCTGGAAAATATTTACGCGAAGCAGAAGCGGTTCATTATAGACGCGGGACACGAATTGAAAACTCCGGTATCGGCGATCAATGTAAATGCGGAGATCCTGGCCCGGGAGAACGGCGGCAGCCAGTGGCTGGCCAATATCCGGCATGAAAACAGGCGGATGGGAGAGCTGGTCACGCAGCTTCTGGATCTTGCCCGCGCGGAAAATGTGAAGCCGCGGAGAGAGGATATTGATTTCAGCAGGCTGGTATTGGAGGAGCTCCTGCCCTTTGAGAGCGTGGCTTTTGAAAAAGGAATCGCACTGCACGGGGATATTTCAGAGCATATTTTCATTGTGGGAGACGGAGGACAGTTAAAGCAGCTTGTTTCTATTCTTCTGGATAATGCAGTCGATCATTGCTCTGGAGGAAAAAAGGTGTCCGTCGTCTTAAAAAAAGAAAACGGCCAGGCACTGCTCACAGTGATAAATGACGGCAAAGAAATTCCGAAGAAAGAACAAAGCGAAATTTTTGAACGATTTTATCGTATAGATCCCGCCCGGAGCGGGGAGGAAGGGCATTATGGTCTTGGACTGTCCATAGCGAAAGAGATCGCCGCGGGCCACAGGAGCAGAATTCATGTGAGGTGTTATGAGGGAAAAGTGGAATTCTCCATACGACTTTCCCTGAAAAAATAAATATTTTTGTGAAGGTCAGGTTTTCAATGTAATTTCAATCTTCCTTCTGTACAATGGGGCAACCATCAAAGTACAGGAGGATTTTTTATGAAATCATATAAAAGAACTGCTGCGGCGATGCTGGCTCTTACGATGGGGGCCGGAACAGCCGTGTGTCCGGTATCTGCGAAAGAGCAGGAGGACGATACAAAAACATATATTGAAGAGACTCTGAATCTTGCGAACAATGAAGAGCAGGAGTGGACTTATTCCGGGGACAGCGACGCGTGGACGCTCTCCGTTGTTTCTGCGGTAGCCTATCCGGAACTGCCGGATCAGCAGGGAGTGTCGGTCTGCGTTCCGGGGAACTATGTAAAGGGAATTGACACGGACGGAGACGGAACAGAGGATGTAACAAAGGATGAGGCATCAGAATCTGTGAAAGGCTCTCTGGTGATCGACTATGATTCGGAGGTTACAAGCGCCAGCGGTCAGGTGTACACGGCGTCTTCCGCTCCGGTGATCCTGAATACGGGAGCTGCGGGCTACAGCTCACAGAAAAATTCTGAAGCGTCCGCTGAATACGCGGCGGACGGCTATATCAACGTGTCCTGCGGGAACAGAGGAAAACAGGATATTCTGACAGATGAAGACGGAAATACGGTCTATACGGGGGACGCTCCCTCCTGTCTGGCAGATCAGAAGGCGGCTGCCCGTTATGTGAAGTACAATATTCTGTTGGGAAATCTTCCGGGAAATACGGACTGCTTCGTATCAACAGGGGGATCCGGAGGCGGCGCTCACGCGGTGATGTTTGCGGCTACATCCAACAATCAGGATTTTTATGACTACCAGATTGAAGCGGGAGCGGCAGGTGTATATAAAAATGCGGACGGCAGTTATTCTACCTCCGTCACCATTGACGGGCAGGAGTATGAGATTTCTGACGGAGCCTGGGGATGTATCGCGTACAGTCCCATTACCTCGTTGTATGAAGCCGATATGGCTCTGGCTTTTGAATACTTTCTCAACACGGAATACTCATTTAAGACCGCTTTTCAGAAAACGCTTGCCGGGCATCTGTCTGAGGCATACATGGAATATATCAATGAGCAGGAGCTCTCTGCGGAGGAAAACGCAGTGGGCTTTGACCTGAACGGCGACGGCGACCTGGAGGATACCTGCGCTCTGACGATCGAGTATGATCCTGAAAATCATGGGGATACCAACGGATATTACGGCACCTATCTTGATCTTTATATGGCGGAATTTATAGAGAATCTCCAGTGGTATCTCGATAATCTGGATTATGCGGAAGGATGGACCTGGTTTGATGAGGACGGAAACGCCCTCAGTGACGAAGAGGTATCCAGTATGTCGGGAGAGGAAATGGCGGAGGCTTTTTTGGAAGGACGCTATACGAAGGGAACGGACGGCAGTATGAGAGGCGGTACGATGCCCGGCGGACGCCCGGAAAGAGAATTGCCGGGAGGAGGACTGCCGGATGGAGAGCGGCCGGATGGAGAACTGCCGGGTGGAGAGCGGCCGGATGGAGGACTGACCGACGCGGATAACGGCGGCGGAGATGCGGCAGACGCGCAGACCGGGGAAGAGGAAGCTGAAGACGGGAAGGATCATAATATGGAAATGCCCGGAGAAAATCTTCCGGATCGAAACCCAAAAGCAGATTCCCAGGAACTGGAAGTGGGGACGCCGGACGGCGGAACAACACAGTCGGCAACCGGAAGTCTGGATTCGGCCAACTATAACTCTTATGAAGAAATGGTCGCGGAATATAAGGCGGACATTGAGGAGATCTATGCGGGGGACGAGTACGGCAGAAATATTGTTTCACTTTATAACCCTCTGAATTATATCGGGGATGAAGGGACCGAAGCTCCGGTATGGACCAAAGTTATCATGGGCGCCTCGGAGGGGGACGCATCCCTGCTGAATTCCCTGAATCTGCAGATTGCCTGGCTGAACGCGGGAGTGGACGCGGAGCTTGAGTGGCAGTGGGATGGGGGACATGTTCCCTCAGAGGTACTGGGTGATTCTTTTTCACTGTATGTGGATCAGATGTATGGAGAGTATATCGAGGGCGCTGCTGCGGTTTCGAAACCGGAGGCTGTGAAACAGACAGAAAACGGGACTTCGGAAGAAGCCTCAGGAACAGATATCAGCGCCTGGGTGGATTCTGAGGATATCTCGGCAGTTGTCTTTTCATTAAAGGATATTGCGGCATACAGAACAGCAGGAGCGTCCAAGGCGATGCCCGGATTTGACGTCATTGATTACGGGCAGGAGGACTATGTGTTCGGCAGTCCGGAAAAAGACGCCCGCCACTGGAATATTTATCTTCTGGATATTTTTGAGAAATATGCGGAGGAACTGAAACCCCTGTTTAATCAGGAAAACTGAAAATTTTTTTACGCTGACGCGTTCAATCGAGAATATCTGAAAATAAATATTTTTTGATAAATTCGCATATATTATTCTGTCTTTTGGAAATATTTTAGTGAAACTACACGATTGACATAATTGAGTTTATAATGCTATAATACCCACATATTTTTAAAACAAAGCAACGGACAAAGATGTCATTGAGATGTCTTTGTCCGTTTTTTTGTTCGATATCAAAAAAGGAGGAAAATAGATGCGCTTAAATCCCAAAGAACAGGAAAAGCTTATGCTCCATATGGCCGGCACCCTTGCGAAGGAACGGAAAGCCAGGGGCGTAAAGCTGAATTATGTGGAAGCAGTGGCTTATATCAGTTCCGAGCTTTTGGAGCTTGCCAGAGACGGAAAGGAAGTCGTGGAGCTGATGCAGCTTGGCACAAAGCTGCTGACAAAAGAAGACGTGATGGACGGAGTGGCGGATATGGTACATGAAGTGCAGGTGGAGGCCACTTTTCCGGACGGAACAAAGCTTGTAACCGTACATAATCCCATTCAGTAAGGAGGCGGAAGAATGAAGATAGGCGAAATCATTCCAATGGAAAGAGAGATCACGTTAAATGCCGGAAAGCCAGTTGTAACGATTTTCGTGACAAATACAGGAGACCGTCCGGTTCAGGTGGGTTCCCATTACCATTTCTTCGAGGTGAACCGCTGTCTGAAATTCGACAGAGAAAAAGCATACGGATACCATCTGGATATTCCCTCCGGGACCTCCGTACGTTTTGAGCCGGGAGAGGAAAAGGAAGTGCAGCTTACTGCCATAGGCGGAACGAAACGTGTTTTCGGCTTCAACGATCTGACCTGTTCCCAGATTTCCGAGACAGATAAAAAGGCGGCGCTGGAAAACGCGGCCAGGAAGGGATTTGCCGAAAAGCAGGGGATCTGAGGCGCGCGGCGCCGAAGGTCATTGAGAACGTTAAGCCAATGAAAAGCGAGGAGAAAATATGAGTATAAAAATTTCTGGAGAAAAATATGCGATGATGTACGGGCCCACGGCGGGCGATAAGGTGCGCCTTGCGGACACGGACCTGGTGATCGAGGTGGAAAAAGATTACACCACTTATGGAGACGAGATCAAATTCGGAGGCGGAAAAACCATTCGTGACGGAATGGGACAGTCCGTAAAAACAACCAGCGCCGACGGCGACCTGGATCTTGTTATTACAAACGCCCTGATCGTGGACAGCACTGGCATCATCAAGGCGGATATCGGAATCAAGGACGGAAAGATAAAAGGAATCGGAAAAGCAGGAAATCCAAGCGTGATGGACGGAGTGACTCCGGGAATGACGGTTGGAGCCTCCACGGAAGCCCTGGCGGGCGAGGGAATGATCGTGACGGCGGGAGGAATCGATACCCATATTCATTTTATCTGTCCCCAGCAGATCGACTGCGCTTTATATTCCGGCGTGACGACCATGATCGGCGGAGGAACGGGACCTGCGGACGGCACAAACGCCACCACCTGTACGCCGGGCCCCTGGAATCTGGAAATGATGCTCCGGGCGGCGGACGAATATCCCATGAATCTTGGCTTCCTGGGAAAAGGAAACTGCTCCGACGAAAGACCTCTCATAGAGCAGGTGAAGGCAGGCGCTATGGGACTGAAGATCCATGAGGACTGGGGGTCCACTCCGGCAGTCATCGATCATTGTCTGAATGTGGCGGACGAGTATGACGTACAGGTCGCCATTCACACAGATACCCTGAATGAAGGCGGCTGCGTGGAGGATACCATCCATGCCATCGGAGGAAGAACCATCCATACCTATCACACAGAGGGAGCGGGAGGCGGACATGCGCCGGATATCATCAAGGCCGCCTCAACGCCGAATATTCTTCCTTCATCCACCAATCCTACCATGCCGTTTACCGTAAACACTCTTGACGAGCATCTGGATATGCTGATGGTCTGCCATCATCTTGACAAAAAGATACCTGAGGACGTGGCGTTTGCGGATTCCCGTATCCGGCCGGAAACCATCGCCGCTGAGGACGTCCTTCATGACATGGGCGTTTTCAGTATGATGAGCTCGGATTCTCAGGCTATGGGACGTATCGGGGAGGTAATTACCAGAACCTGGCAGACAGCCAGCAAGATGAAGACAGAGCGCGGGCCCCTTCCGGAAGACGAGGGACACGGAAACGATAATTTCCGCGTGAAGCGATATATCTCCAAGTACACCATCAATCCCGCGGTCACACATGGGATTTCCAGATATGTGGGATCTGTGGAGCCGGGAAAGCTGGCGGATCTCGTACTCTGGAACCCGGCGTTTTTCGGCGCGAAGCCGGACATGGTCATCAAAGGGGGAATGATCATTGCCTCCAAGATGGGAGACGCCAACGCGTCCATTCCTACTACCCAGCCGGTTCTTTACCAGCCGATGTTCGCGGCTCACGGAAGAGCGAAATATGCTTCCTGCCTTACCTTCGTGTCAAAAGCCGCTATGGAGGCCCAGGTAAAAGAAAAGTATGGAATTGAGAAGACCGTGGTTCCGGTGGAAAACTGCCGCAATATCGGAAAGAAGGATATGGTTTACAATGATAAGACGCCGGAGATCACGGTAGATCCGGAAACCTACGAGGTGAAGGCGGACGGCGAGACGCTTACGTCCAAACCGGCGAAGAAGCTTCCTCTGACACAATTATACAGTCTGTTTTAAGGAGAGAGAGATGTTAGGAGTTTGTCTGTTATTTGTGGGGATCGTGCTGATCAACAACGGGATGTGCAATTTTTATAAGGTGGATGGCAGATCTCTGGCGGTCATGAATATTTTTACAGGAGGCCTTTCCCTTTTTATCAATTTTGTAAATCTGGTACAGGGAAATTATTATGCCGCGGGAACCGGGCTTCTGTTCTGTTTTACCTACCTGTTTGTGGCGGTAAATAATATTTTTGGCCTCAGCGCCGTTCCCTTTGCGTGGTTTTCTACCTTTGTGGCGGTCAACGCGGCGATATGCGGCACGCTGGAGGGTTTTACAGGAATTCCGGCCCTTGGTATCCAGCCGGATATCCGCTGGGCGTTTATCTGGTATCTGTGGGCGGTTCTCTGGGGAACCTCCTTTGTAGAAGATATCATGGGAAAGAAGCTGGGGAAATTTGTCCCGGCCCTGCAGGTGTTCGAGGGAGTGGTAACCGCATGGATTCCCGGACTGCTGATGCTGACCGGAAAATGGTAGAGAATAGAAAACAAAGTCTAAGAGGAGAAAGCGATGATTTGTGAAAAAATTCTTGGAAAGATATCCGACAGAGAATTTACAGGAAAAAAAGTAGATTATGTGGATATTTTCTGGGATGAGGCATTTAAAAAGCTGCACAGAAAAACATCGGAGGGCGGTGTGGAAATAGGCGTCCGCCTGGATGATTCGGTGCTTACAAGAGGACTGAACCAGGGAGATGTGCTGGCGGCGGAGGGAGACACGGTTTTTGCCGTGAGGATACCGCCCTGCGAGGGGATTGTAATTCATATCGATCCTCAGCACCCTGAAATGACAGCCAAGGTATGCTACGAGATCGGAAACCGCCATGCGCCGTTATTCTGGGGAGAGGAAAAAGGAAGCTTCATCACTCCTTATAACGAGCCTATGCGCGTGATGCTGGAGAAGCTTCATGGAGTATCGGTGGAGGTAAGGGAGGTTTCCCTTGATTTCAGCCGGAGGATTTCTGCCTCGGTACACTCCCACACACATTAATTTACAGATACAAGGAGGGCGGAGCATGACAAAGGGAGCCGCGAAATTTCTGCTTCTGCAGGTGAACGACGCTTTATTTCCCATTGGAGGCTATTCTCATTCCTACGGCCTGGAGACCTATATCCAGAAAGGGATCGTAAAGGATGAGGCCAGCGCGGGGGAATTTATACAAAAACGGCTTCGCTGCAGCTTTTACTACAACGAGCTTTTTGCCGCGCGGCTGGCCTGGGAATACGCCCGGGACGGGAAGCTGGAAGCCATCATGGAGCTGGAGACGGTCATGGAGGCGGGGAAGATCCCCAGAGAGACAAGAGAGGCCAGCCGGAAGCTGGGAGCACGTTTTGTAAAGACGCTTTCCGGTCTTTCCCTCCCCATTAAGAGCGATATCTTTTGGCAGTATGTGAAGGCCCGCAGGGGGAAAAGCACGCATCACGCGGTAAGCTACGGCGTTTTCTGCGAAGCGGCGGGTATATCACAGCAGGAGTGTCTGGAGCATTTCCTTTACGCGCAGACCTCCGCCATGGTGACGAACTGTGTAAAGACCATTCCGTTGAGTCAGACGGCGGGGCAGAAGCTTCTGGCGGAGACTTACCGCATTCTGGAAAAAATGGCTGTGGAGGTTACGGGTCTTTCCCGGGAATGGCTGGGTCTTTCCGGGCCGGGCTTTGATCTCAGGTGTATGCAGCATGAGGGGCTGTATTCCAGGATCTATATGTCCTGATCCATCGGCGGAATACAGGAAGAGCCGGCGGCGATGAACGCCCGGCGGCAGCGAGATACAGAAACAGAAAAGAGGGTTAAAAAATGTCATATGTGAAGATCGGCGTGGCGGGCCCGGTTGGTTCGGGAAAGACTGCGCTTATAGAGTGCCTTACCAGGAAGATGGCGTCTGAATACAGCATAGGCGTCATCACGAACGATATTTATACAAAGGAGGACGCGGAGTTTTTGAGCAAAAATTCTGTGCTTCCAAGAGAAAGGATCATCGGCGTGGAGACAGGCGGATGTCCACACACCGCAATCCGGGAAGACGCCTCCATGAATCTGGAGGCGGTGGACGAGATGATGGAGAAATTCCCGGATATCCAGATCCTTTTTATTGAGAGCGGCGGGGATAATCTCTCCGCGACCTTCAGCCCCGAGCTGGTGGACGCTACGATTTTTGTCATTGACGTTGCGGAGGGAGATAAAATCCCGCGGAAGGGCGGCCCCGGGATCACAAAATCTGATCTTCTGGTGATCAACAAGATCGATCTGGCGCCCTATGTGGGAGCCGATCTGTCGGTGATGGACAGAGATTCCCGGAAAATGCGGGGGGATCGACCATTTCTTTTTACCAATATCAGGGAACAGGACGGAACCGATCAGGTGATCGCGTGGATTAAGAAAAATGTACTTCTGGAAGGTTGTTGAAGGTGACTGCAGAGAATAAATTCGGAAAAAAATCCCAGGTGAGGCTGGAGACAGAATTCAGGGACGGGAAAGCGATATTGAGCGACGTATATTTTACAGCGCCTTTTAAGGTGATGCAGCCCTTTTATCTCCGTCCGGATCATATGCAGGTAATGGTGCTTTCGGCTTCCGCGGGGATCATGGAGGGCGACGATCAGGAATTTTTTCTTCATATAAAAGAGGATACCTGTATGGACTATCTGTCTCAGTCCTATGAGAAAATACATAAGATGAAAAAAGGTATGGCCCGTCGTCATACGAGGATCGTGGTGGAACCGGGGGCGTATCTCAGATACGCGCCTCTGCCCACGATTCCATTCAGGGATTCTGCTTTTGAGAATTCTCTTGATATTGAATTGAAGGACAAGACCTCGCGGCTTCTGTTCCAGGAGATCCTTACCTGCGGAAGAGCAGCCAGGGGAGAGGCCTTTGCCTACCGTTTTTACCATAACCGGGTATCTGTTTCCAGGGAGGGTGATCTGATCTATTTTGACAATGCCCGGTATGAGCCCGAAAGGTTTCAGATGGACGGAATGGGAATGTATGAAGGGTTCACCCATCTTTTGAATCTGGTGTTTTTTAATATTGAGAAAACAGAGAGCTGGATAGGAGAGGCGCGGTCGTTCCTTGACGAGAGAGAAGATGTGGAGGGCGGCGTGACCCGGATCGCCGGCGGGGACGCGGCTGTGCGCATCCTGGGGAGAAACGCGGACACGCTGTTGAAAATATCAGAGCAGATTCAGGCGATCGGGAACCTTTAGAGCGCCGGAGATATGTGATATGATTCCCCTTAAGTAAACAAGGTAAATAACCAAAATCTACTTAAGGGGGATTTTTATGTCTAAACGTAGAAAATGTTCTGCTGAAGAAAAGTTGCAAATAGTTAATGAGTATCTTTCAGGTCATTCATCACTTCGCCAGATTAGCAAAAGATTAGGATATGCATCTGCAAATGGATATCCTGGAGGTTTTGCAGATGTTTCATAAAGTGCATTGACAAAGCAGATAAAAGATGGCAGAATATGCGCTGTCAGAACCGGCGGCCTGCCCTGAAAGGGCTGTGTGAGGATAGATAGGATCTATACAGTGCGAAACGGGGAAATCCGGACGGTTCACATATTTTAAAATATAAATAAGACAGCGGGAGTGGGAGAAGATGAGTGGAAACAGATCAAAAGAAGAATGGATGCAGAAAACATCAGTAGTATGGCTGGGAGCGCTTTTGTGCTGCCTTTTGTGGGGGAGCGCCTTTCCCTGCATCAAGATCGGATACAGGCTTTTTGAAATCAGTTCCGCGGATACGGCGTCTCAGATATTGTTTGCCGGGCTTCGTTTTGTTCTGGCGGGCATCCTGGCGGTAATCCTTGGCAGCGCCGCGGAAAAAAAGCTCCTCCTTCCCAAAAAGGAGGCGGCCGGAGAAATCCTGTGGCTCAGTCTTCTGCAGACAATTCTGCAGTACTTTTTCTTTTATATGGGGCTGGCGCATACAAGCGGCGTAAAAGCTTCTATTATAGAGGCGGTGAATGTGTTTGTGGCGGTTCTGGTGGCAAGCCTTTTATTTAAACAGGAAAAGCTTGCCGCACGAAAATTGGCCGGATGTGTGATCGGTTTCGCAGGAGTGGTGCTGATCAATCTCAGCGGAGTAAATTTCCATATGAGTCTCAATGGAGAAGGGGCGATCCTTGTATCCACAGTTGCCTACGCGTTTTCCTCCGTATTTCTGAAGAAGTTTTCACGGCGCTTTCACCCAGTAATGCTCAGCGGCTATCAGTTTATAATAGGCGGCGCTGTGCTTTCGCTGGCGGGCCTGGCTCTTGGAGGAAGAATTACCGCCGTATCGCTGCCGGCGATAGGCTTGTTGGGTTATCTGGCGTTTGTGTCGGCGGCGGCTTATTCTCTGTGGGGAGTGCTGCTGAAATACAATCCTGTGTCCCGGGTGGCGGTTTTCGGTTTTATGAATCCCGTTTTCGGCGTTCTTTTGTCAGCGGTACTGCTGGGGGAAACAGAACAGGCGGCGGGAATCCTCAGCCTGCTCTCCCTTGTCCTGGTTTGCGCGGGCATTTATATTGTAAACATGCCGAAAAAAGATTAAGAGAAGAGAATTTCTGGCTGAAAATAGCCGTGTATGTACGGGCGCAGAATGAAAGAAGCAGAAAAAGTTTGGTTAGATAAACTGGATGGATTTAATCAATTATTATTGACAGTTGTTTTGCACTGCGATATGATAATAATGCATATCACATAAAAAGAAGGTGGAGGAAATGACTGCTTTTTCAAAAGAAAAGCAGAAAGCAGCAGCGCACAATAAATATATATTCTGGTGGTTGATCGCCATTGAGCTTTTTATGTCTTTTTCTTTTTTCGGATACGTACATATTGAGCCTATTTCTATAACCTTCGCGTATATTCCGGTTCTGATAGCCGGAGCGGTTCTGGGGCCGGCGGAGGCGACAGTGACAGGGGCGATTTTTGGCCTGGCGTCGATGTGGAAGGCCTCGGCATTTTATGTGGGGGCCGGAGACGCAGTTTTTTCTCCTGTAACCGGCGGACAGCCTGTGGAAAGCATTCTTTTGAGCGTTGGTTCCAGGGCGTTGTTTGGCTTTCTTGCAGGAATTTTATATATGCTTGCCCGGAAAGGCCGGTATCCGAAAGCGGGAATTGTGGTGGTGTCCGGTATAGGGAGACTTCTTCATACGTTCTGTGTATATCTGTTCATGGGGATTCTGTTTCCGGAGATGGGATATACAGCGGCGGACACTTTGAAAAGTGCAGACAGCCTGGATTATCTTGTTTCTGTGCTGATAATAGACAGTATTGTTTTGTTCTGCTATGTATTCAGCCGCTCGGGATTTATGGAGCAGCTTATGCGCCGTGTATATTCTGTGGATGAATTAAAGGCGGCGGAAGTTCCGCATAAAGGGAAATTAGCGGTAATGGCGGTTCTGGTGATCATCTCTTCCTTTAGTGTGGCTGTTTATTTTACAAACCGCATAGGAAGTGTCATGAGAAACTATGGAATCAGCCTTCCGGGGAAGCTTTCCTATGACCTGATGCACCTGCAGATACAATTTCTGATGGGAATGATCTCTCTGGCAGCGATGGCCATTATTGTGATCATTCTGGTTCAGAAAAATTCTATCTATTCCTATTATGAGGCGAGACTGGACGGACTTACCGGACTTTACAGCAGGCAGCAGTTTTTCCAGACCGGAGAAATTCTTCTGCATGATATGAGGTCCGGCTCCGATGGAGCGAGAGGATATTTTGTGATTCTTGATGTAGACGACTTTAAGGGGATCAATGATTGCTACGGGCATCCGGTCGGGGACAAAGTACTGAAGGAAGTAGCCGAAAATCTGAAGAGGATTTTTTATGATCAGGGGATTATCGGACGGCTGGGCGGAGACGAGTTTGTGGCGCTGATCTTTCATCCTGCTTCCAAGGAAGAGATCAGAGAGAAGCTGGACAGAATGAAAAAGAGTTTATCTGAGATACAGATAGGAGAGAGATCTGTTAGCTGCAGTATCGGCGTGATACCTGTGGAGGAAGGGTATACGATCGACGAGTTATACCGCAATGCGGACCGTCTTTTGTATGAAGCGAAAAAAAACGGCAAAAACCGGTTTGCGTTCGGATATAGATTTCACTGAGGCGCTCAGCGGACTGATACAAAAATCTTTAAAAACCTGGAAAAATCTGTTGACAGAAGGGGGCAGCTATAGTACAATTACTCAATGTGACATAGTGCGATGACTCCTGAGCCAAAGCCCCGGCGAAGGTGTTTTTATCAGCGGTTTCGGACATTTCCGCAGTAATTTTGCACTGTTCACCAGGAATCATTCATTATCGCGGGAGTTCCGCGGTTGGACAAAATATCGTTGATAAATAACAGGAGGTAAGACCATGCAGACTTATATGGCTAATCCAGATAAAATCGAGAGAAAATGGTATGTAGTTGACGCAGAAGGCTGTACGCTGGGCCGTCTGGCATCCGGTGTCGCAAGCGTTTTAAGAGGAAAGAACAAACCTCAGTTTACACCCCATATTGATACAGGCGATTATGTGATCGTTGTAAACGCTGACAAAGTAAAAGTAACAGGCAAGAAATTAGATCAGAAGATTTATTACAATCACTCCGAATATGTGGGCGGTATGAAAGAGACCACATTAAAAGAAATGATGGCTAAAAAACCGGAAAAGGTTGTTGAGCTGGCAGTGAAAGGTATGCTTCCAAAAGGACCTCTGGGAAGAACCATGTACAAGAAACTTTTCGTCTATGCCGGACCGGAGCACAAGCATGAAGCTCAGAAACCGGAAGTCTTAACATTTTAATGAGGAGGTAGGAGACATTGGCTAGCGCAAAATACTACGGAACAGGAAGAAGAAAAAAATCTATCGCGAGAGTTTACCTTACACCTGGTACAGGTAAGATCACAATCAATAAAAGAGATATTGACGATTACTTTGGATTAGAGACTCTGAAAGTGATCGTTCGTCAGCCGCTGGCTGCCACAGAGACAGAAGGCAAGTTTGATATTCTTGTCAATGTAAAGGGCGGCGGATACACCGGACAGGCAGGCGCTATCAGACATGGCGTTGCAAGAGCGCTTCTGGAAGCAGACGCAGAATACAGACCAGTTCTGAAAGCTGCAGGTTTCCTGACTCGTGACCCGAGAATGAAAGAGCGTAAGAAATACGGTCTCAAAGCAGCCCGTCGCGCTCCGCAGTTCAGCAAGCGATAATTCAAGCGAATATCGAAAAAAAGAGACAGCCCCCGAAAACACAGTGTTTTCGGGGTTTTCCTTATATTCCGGAAATCCATGCGACACCCTCAAAACACAGTATTCAAAGAATGGGAGTACCTTATCGGCAATCGGAACAATACGGATTCCGGCTGCGGTTTTCGCTTGCACAATATTGAAATAGTGTTCCTCAAGGTTGACGTGTTCTTTCTTGTGGTTCAGCAATTCCGAGATTCGGCATCCGGAATATATCAACATGAGGATGACAGAGTAATATATATTTGATTCATGTGCATCCCAAACACGCTTGACTTCTGCTTACCCTCCGCCGCGCGGCCAGCAAGGCGTTCCGCGAATACGAAGCCCAGCACCCTGTCTCGGACGGGCAAAAAGTAGTTAACTGAAAATTGCATGGCCATAAAGTACGCCGGTGCCGGGAATATGATTTTCCCGATGCCGGCGTTTTTATGCGATTTCAGATCAGTTCAGATCAGGGATCCGTCCAGCAGAAAATCCAGAATTCCGATATTCAGGATACCGGCGTCGTCATACCAGCGTTTGCGGATGTCATGACGGACAATGATTTTGGGGAAGGAATCCCCAGTCAGGGAAAAGGGCTTGTTCTCTGTGATCGCCTTTTCCTCTGTCCCAAGCGCATACGCAGACTGAATATAGGTTTTCTTCCCGCCGGCATTGGCAATGAAGTCGATCTCCCGGGCTACGTTAGAAGGTTTCCCTTTTGCGTTGGTCTCCTTGCTGTAGACAATGCCGATGTCTACGGCGCATTCACGGATGATGAGTTCATTGTAGATGATGTTTTCCATGATGTGCGTCATTTCCTGTTGGCGGAAGCCAATTCTCGCGTTGCGCAGGCCCACGTCTTCACAATAATACTTGTTGGGATAATCAAAGTAGCTTTTGCCCCGCACATCATATCGCTTACACTCCGAGAAGAGGAATGCGTCCGCCAGATGATCCATGTAGGATTTTACCGTATTCAGCGAGACAACATTTTCTCCGCTCCGTTTCTGCATGGTATTGATGCTGTCGGCCAGCCTGGTCGGGTTGGTCAGGGAGCCAATAGAGGAACAGAGCTGATCGAGCACCAGAGACAGTACATCCTCCCGTTTCACTTTTTTCCGCTCTACGATGTCTTTCAGGTAGACTTCGGAAAACAGGGACTGATGAAAAATCTCTGCGGTGTAAAAACGATGCATGCCATGGAGGAACAG
>DSLMC04103__coassemble_620_pt1 | contig 23936 bp, 18 predicted proteins | sample DSLMC04103__metabat2_high_PE_018 | metagenome-assembled genome bin DSLMC04103 | reverse complement strand
ATAATGTAAGTCATTCCCATAGAAGATCCAATAAAATGTGGAAATCCAATGTAAAATCCGTAAAGGTTAAGACCGCTAACGGCGGAGCTAAGAAGATGTATGTCTGCACTTCTTGTCTGAGATCCGGAAAAGTAGAAAGAGCATAAATAAAAGAGAGATCCCCCACGCAAACGCGAGGGGGAATTTTTTTATACCTTATCAACGCAGCAGGACGCAAAATTTACTCTTTATCGATCGTGTGTGCTCTTGTAAAGAGAGGGTACGGTGATTTATCCTTCCAGATGTCCGAGATAATAAAATCCCTTACATTCTTCCAGTCTCACATTTACGTAAGAACCGAGAAGACTTTCATCCGCCGGAAAATGTACCAGAAGATTATACTGGGTCCTTCCGGTAAAAATTCCCTTTTCCTTGCTCTCCTCCTCTACAAGAACCTCCTGTACAGTCCCTGCGAAACGGGAGGAGCGCTCTCTTCCCTTTTGCTGCACAAGAGCCAGAAGCCGGTTGAACCGTTCCTTCGCCACATCCTCAGGTATCTGATCTTCCATCTCCGCGGCCGGCGTCCCTGTTCTCCTGGAATATAAAAAGGTAAAGGCTGTGTCATATCCGGCTTTTTCTACCACGTCCAGAGTCTCCCGGAAATCCTCCTCCGTCTCTCCCGGAAATCCCACGATAATATCTGTCGTGAGGGAAATATCAGGAATCGCTTTCCGTATTTTGTCCACCAGAGTAAGATATTTTTCTTTGTCATACCTGCGGTTCATCTCTTTCAGGATCCTGCTGCTTCCGGACTGGAGAGGCAGATGAAGATGATGGCAGATTTTGCTGCTCGCCGCCATTGTTTCGATGAGCTCGTCGGAAAGATCCTTGGGGTGCGAAGTCATAAAACGAATCCGCTTCAGCCCTTCTACAGGCTCCAGCATTCTGAGAAGCTGCGCGAACGTTACCGGTTCCTCCAGAGTCTTGCCGTAGGAATTTACGTTTTGTCCCAGCAGCATTACTTCGGAAACGCCGTCTTCCACCAGTCTCTCTACCTCTTTTATGATGGCCTGCGGTTTCCGGCTTCTTTCCCGGCCGCGCACATAGGGCACTATGCAGTAGCTGCAGAAATTATTGCAGCCAAACATGATATTTACTCCTGATTTAAAGGTATAATTTCTCTCCGTGGGAAGGTCCTCAACAATCTGGTCTGTCCCCTCCCAGATATCTACAACCTGCATATCCGACAAAAGCATGCCGTAAAACAGTTCCGCGAACTTAAAAATATTGTGAGTACCAAATACAAGATTCACAAACGGGTAGGATTTTTTGATTTTTTCCACTACATGAGGCTCCTGCATCATACATCCGAAAAGTATGATCTTCATATCCGGATTCTCGTTCTTCAGGCTGTGAAGATGGCCCAGACGGCCGTAAACCTTCAGGTTGGCGTTCTCTCTGACTGTGCAGGTATTATAGATCACAACGTCGGCTTCCTCGCTGTCCTGACGCTGATATCCGATCTCATCCATGATCCCGGCCACCGCCTCAGACTGCTTCTCATTCATCTGGCAGCCGAAGGTGGTCAGACAATAGGTCAGGGGACGTCCGAGCGACTGGCTTTTTTGTCCGGTCAGGGCTCCCGCAAGTCTGATAAAAGAGCGCTGGAGAGCTGTTTCATCAATATTCTTTTGAGGTTCTCTGTTTTTTTCTTCTGTCATGAACGTATATTCTCCTTGCTGATCCGTACTTCAGATCTGTTCTATTATATTATCATTCTTACTGCCGCTTTATGTCCGGCCGCCGGCTGCGGCGCTGTTTATCGGCAAAATTCAATTTTATATGATACAGGAATTTTTCTTTTCTGTCAAAGAGAAAAAAGGTACTCCAGCGGCAGTGTATGGATCTCCTGATATTCCTTCATGCTGCAGATATCCTTTTCCTCTTCCGACACCGGAGGCACCTCAATACGGAAAGAAGGCTGTCTGCAGACTTCCGCGTAATAGCGTTCCGGAGATCCGCCGCCTGATAAATGGGAGATATCCTTTTTATCCATATCAAAGGTGTATTTTTCCATACGGAAGCCTGCTTTTTGCTGCAGATGACGGGCCAGCCGGTAGCTTTTCTGATTAACGGCAAAAGACTGCGGCTGGCGGAAATATACAATTTTCCTTCCGGCACTTCCGAAGGAGAGGAGTCCCCTGCCTGTGTATTCCTGAAAAACGCGGATAAGAGCCTTGGTTTCGTTTTCACTGGCCGGCTGCTGATGAATCCTGTTCCGGCTGTAATAACTGGTGGGAAAATTTCTCTGTATGTCCATTCCCCGCGCATTGCAGCAATATTCCACGCAGGGTGTTTCCTGCATTCTGAGCATTTGGCGGTAAATTGGATTCCGGATCACAATATAATCCTTTTCATATATCTCATAACCGTCGGGATTCAAAACAGGAATAAAACAGAGTCTCCAGCTTTTCAGAAGACTTCTGACATCATAAAATTCTTCCAGCTCCCAGCCGCATTCCCAGGCTGTACAGTATTCCTGAACCATCCACATAAGATAGGACGGCATCCGCCTGTCCGGACCGCACAGGCCGGCCAGACAGAACACGGCGTCCTCCCCCGTTCCCAGCTCCAGCATGGGGATCATCCGGTCGTCATGGCTTTTGCCGATCACCCGGAACTGCGCAATTTCTCCGTACCTCTGCGCCGCTTCCCAAAGTGTATAATAAATTGTTTCATATGCACAGGCCGCCGTCTCTGTCATTCTCATTCCTCCAAAAAATAAATATGTTCTCTGAAAAAGGGATTCCTGTAACCCTATGTAGTAAGATACAAACTTCCTTTCATGCAGAACACCGGAAAATCCACATTTCTACATGGTATATATATGAAAAGAGACAGGCATTCATACCTGTCTCTCATTGCAATCAAGATTCTTTTTTACGTTTTCTCATAAGAATATATCCGCCTGCCGCAAGGGAAAAAGCCGCAAGCGCGGACATCGTGCCGATGGGCGATTCATCAGCCGTGGAAACCGCGGATTTCGAAGTGCTTCCGCCGTCCTTGGAGCTTGCCGCTTCCGTCAGCTCCAAGGAATAGCCGCTGCTTCCCCCATTTCCACTGTAATCAATTCCCGGTGTAGCTGTCAGCTCTGTGAGTTCATCATCTGTGATCTCTGCAGAGCGGAATTGCGTAGTGATAGATTCGATTACGTCAGTGTCTGTCCACTCGGAACCATTATATACCTGTTTCTTGAAGAAGATATACATATTGTAGGTAGCCGCCTGAGTGATACCGCCTCCGGAGCCGATCCTCCATGTAGTATTCTTTTGATTATTGCCTGGATTCTGTGCTGTGCTCCAGTACATAGGAATCCATCTCTCGTCACCGGATACATGAGGCGCCTCGTCATTCTGGCCCGCGCCGGTTACACGGAACTCATAAAATGTATTCGGATAAAATTTTAAGGGCTCTTCCAATCCAGTTACTTTGCTCTCTGATACCGAATAAGTGCGCGGTGCCCGTGTGGTACCGGAAGGTGTAGCCGCAGGACGCTTTTTCTTAAAGGCTTCGCTGTTCAGCTTCAGCACACGCATCTGAACGTTTCCTGATGTAGGCTCCGCCGCGACTACCAACCAGCTGTCTGCCTCCGGAACATTCTCCACCTTTATGGTAAACGTGGTATTGGCCTTTGCCGGATTCACTGCTCTGCTGGAATCATACATTCCCTGAATCACTGAAGTGGATGTATCCGCATCCACAAAGAAATAATACCATTTGCAGTCTTTGGTGGTAGACATACCAACAGAAATCGTGTTATGATCCACCCATTTCAGGCTTCCGCTCTGATAAGCCAGGAATGAAGAAGAAGGTGTTGTGGTTGGTTCCGGTCCGGGTGTTACGGTGACAGAAGGAGTAACACTAGGTGATACAGAAGGTACCGGCGTCTCTTCAGCATTTTTTTTCAAAACAGCCGATACACCGTCAGAACCAAGTTCGACAGTATACTCAGATCCATCATATAAAAATTGACTCACTGCTGTCTTAAACTCTTCCTGGTCAAGCTGTGTTCCTTCTCCTGTATTCCCGGCTTTTATCACAATCTTCTGGTCGGCGGCACTGCCGTGAGTAAAAGATACAGAAGCATCAGACATGGCTCCTGTCACAACAATGGCCGCATCTGCGTCAAGATAAAGATTCGCGCCTGTATTGTCTTTAACAGAAACACTTCCCTGAACCGCAACATCTGTATTTGTATAAACCGCACCGTTGGAACCTTTATTACCTGTGATTGTTCCTCCTCTTAAAACCAGACTTCCGCCGTTATTCATAACCGCTCCGCCGTTTGCAGAGGAATTACTTCCGGTAAGAGTAACTCCGGAAGAAAGTCCAAAAGCAGCCCCGCTGCCTACATTTACAATAGAACCGGCAGAGGGAGCTTCTTCACCTTTGCCATTGTCCCCGTTAACTGTAAGAGAAGCCCCGTCGCCCACAGCGAACTGAAGCTCGCTTCCGCTTCCTGTTACAGAAAACATATCTCCGTCAAAAATACCGCTGCCGCTGTCTCCGCGGACAATACTGATATCTGCGGCAGTTGCCTGAATACAAACTTTCTTGCCGGATACAGTGACTGTATTTGAAAGAGAAAGCATTTTAGTAATTCTGATTACCGTAGTCTCTCCCGAATCCCCTGTTGTGGTTACTGCGTCTACCGCCTCCTGAAGAGACGTATAATATGTCACCATTTCTGAACCGTCTGCAGCAGTAGTAACAATAGAAATTCCTGTGTCTTCTTGTTCTGCTTCTTCGCCATTTTCCTGATCTCCGCTGTTCGCCGACTCAGTTTCCCCTGGAACAGGTGTCTCTTCTGCCGGAGTTTCTGTCGGTTCAGCAGACGCTCCTCCGGCAGCCGGAACTTCTGCAGGCTCTGTAGGCGCTGCTGTAGGCTCAGCAGGCACTTCTTCCGCCGGCGCCTCTGTAGGCTCAGCGGGAACCTCTGTCGGCTGAACGTTTTCGTCTTCTGCAGGCTCTAAATTTTCTCCTGCTGCGGCCGTCTCCGAAACAGACGCAGTGTCCTCTGCCGCCCATACGGCAGGTGAAGTGCTTCCCGCGGCCAAAGCGCCTGCCAAAAGAATTGCGTATAATTGTTTTTTTCTCAATTTAAGTCCTCCTGTGCAACAATCACAAAATCATTAAAAAACATCTAGTCCTGATCGAAAGCCCCTTCAAACACTAGTTTGATAAGCTTCACAAAAATTCTCTGCCTATTATACACAGTAACAGATAAAAAGTCAAACTACAGCGCCGGAAGCCGGCTGCTTCAAACGTTCAAATTACCATATCTAAAAAACGCCATACTTCATCCGCTGTTCTCAGGGCCGTACCTGACCGCTTCCGTAAATAATAAACTTGGTAGTGGTCAGCGCCAGCAGCCCCATGGGTCCTCTTGCGTGAAGCTTCTGGGTGCTGATTCCGATCTCGGCTCCGTAGCCAAACTCAAATCCGTCTGTAAACCGGGTGGAAGCATTGACATATACCGCCGCGGCATCCACCTCGTCCAGGAACTTCTGGGCGTTTGTGTAGCTGTTGGTGATGATCGCCTCAGAATGTCCGGTATTGTAACGGTTAATATGCGCAATTGCCTCTTCTACAGAATACACTACTTTGATCGAGAGAATGTAATCCAGATATTCCGTTCCCCAATCCTCCTCTGCCGCCGGAACTGCTCCGGGCATCAGGGCTATGGACTCGGCATCCGCCCGCATCTCCACCTTTTTTTCCTTCAGCCGCTGCGCCAGCGCCGGAAGGAGGGCTTCCTTTACACCGTTATGTACAAGAAGGGATTCACAGGCATTGCAGACTCCCACTCTCTGGGTTTTTGCGTTGATGATAATATCCGCCGCCATATTAAGATCGGCTGTCTCATCCACATAGATATGGCAGTTTCCGGTGCCTGTTTCTATGACCGGAATGGTGCTCTGGCTGACAACCGCCTGGATCAGGCCTTTTCCGCCTCTGGGGATCAGCACGTCCACATACTGATTCAGCTTCATAAATTCCGCGGCCGTCTCTCTGGAAGTGTCCGCGATAAGCTGCACCGCGTTTTCCGTCACTCCGTGCTCCCGCAGCGTCTCTCTGATACAGCTTACAATAGCCTGATTCGAATGGATGGCGTCGCTGCCGCCCTTCAGGATAACCGCGTTTCCGGTCTTAAAGCAAAGACCGAAAGCGTCCGCGGTAACATTAGGACGGGCCTCATAAATGATGCCGATCACTCCCAGGGGAACCCGCTTCTGGCCGATCAGAAGTCCGTTGGGACGTTTTTTCATTCCTGTGACTTCTCCTATGGGATCCTCCAGCTCCACAAGCTGACGCAGCCCTTCGGCCATGCCCTGGATTCTTTCTTTTGTCAGAAGCAGCCGGTCCACCAGACTTTCCGGCATATGATTTTTTCTTCCGTTTTCCACGTCCTCTTCATTGGCTCTTATCAGATTCTCCGCCTGTTCGACAAGGTGTTCCGCCACGGCGGAAAGAACCTCGTTTTTTTTGTCTGTGGAAAGTGAACGGGGTATAGTCTCCGCTTCCTTCGCGTTTTTTCCCATCTGTATCAGCATATCGTTCATGAACATCCTCCCTTTCATCTTATTATAAACGAGACGTCACGTCCAAATCATTCATTTTTCTGTTTTCCAGCTTTTTCTTTCAGAATCCGCTTCCGCCTGAAAATCTTATCGTTTCTTTTTCTGTCACCAGAATTTCCGGAGAGATATCTGTAGCTTCCCAGGGAACCTCCGGAAATACCTGGAAGGAAAAGGCGGCGGCGGCTCTTTTGATCCCCGGATGCTTTTCCAGAAAACGGTCATAGAAGCCGCCCCCGTAGCCTACCCGGTGGCCGCGCCTGTCAAAGGCCACGCCCGGCATGATCATCAGGGCATCCTCCCAGTGCACAACTTCTCCGTCCACAGGCTCAGGAATACCGAAATACCCCGGCTCCAGCTGCGCAAAATCCGTGAGGCGGTAAAAGACCATATCCTTTCCCTCTACTTTCGGAACCGCCGTCTCTTTTCCGGCTTTCCATGCCTCCTCTATCAGAAATCCAGTCATGACCTCGTGATTATAATCCGCGTATACAAGGATCCTTCCCGCGTTTTGGAATTCCGGCAGTTCTGTGATGCGCCGGGTGATCTCCTGGCTCCAGTTCCTGATATTTTCGCCGGAACATGCTTTTCTTTTTGCAAAAACCTGTTTTCTAATGGCTTTCTTTTCTTCCATATTTTTCACCTAAATTTGTAATACTTCCATCGGCTTCTTTAATACTGATATTGTCAAGCTGATTCCGGAGATTCATACGAATGGCGGCAAGATATTCCTTTCGGAGAGCCGCCTGTTCTTTTTTCTCTTCCTCCGTAAGGCCCACGCTTTTCGCTTTGTGAGCCAGCGTATTGATCCTGTCGATCTTGATGTTGTCCATAAACTCCTCCTATATCAGTTTTTCAATATAATCAATCAGATAAAATTCTTCTTTTTTATTCCGCACAAACAGCGTCCCGTAGCTGCGTCCTTCTATGATCTTATGGATCACATGAAAATCCGCCCCGTTCGCGATCACCATATCCGCTCCGGCGGCAGTGGCGATCTCCGCCGCGGTCAGCTTCGTGGCCATGCCTCCTGTGCCGACCTTGCTGACGGAGCCCTTTCCCATGCTTAAAAGCCTGTCGTCGAGAGCCTCCACTGTATCGATAAACTCCGCGCCTGGATTGGTATTGGGATCATCCGTAAAAAGTCCGTCGATATCAGAAAGCAGGATCAGAAGATCCGCTCCGATCAGGGCCGCGATCACTGCCGAAAGCGTGTCGTTATCGCCGAATTTATCCAGAGCCTCCAGCTCGTAGCTGGAAATAGAATCGTTCTCATTTACCACCGGAATGGTGTTCAGCCGCAGCATTTCTTCAAAGGTATTTCGGGCGTGCATTCTGTTCAGATTATTGACCATGGTATTTTTTGTCATGAGAATCTGCCCCGCCGTCTGATTATACTCCGCGAAAAGCTTCTGGTAGATCATCATCAGCCTTGCCTGTCCTACCGCCGAGCAGGCCTGTTTCACCTTCAGATCCTTAGGCCTTTCCTCCAGCCCCAGAACCGCGGCTCCTACCGCTACGGCTCCGGAGGATACCAGCACTACGTTTTTTCCCTGATTGTGCAGGTCGCTGATCTCCCGTACGAGCACCTCCACCTTTCTCAGATCCAGTTTTCCAGTTTCTTTGTGGATCAGGGAGGAGGATCCCACCTTGATCACAATACGCTTTTTGTCTTTCAGTAATTCCCGGTAATTCATTTTTGTCTGTCTCTCCAAATCTATTCCACAGCAGCCTCATCCTGCTGTCCGTTTTCATCCCAGTAAGTAATATCCGGAATCCTGTCGTCCTGAACGATCTCAACCCAGGTCACTCCGGGATTCAGCTTTACTTCCTGATTATCCATGGTGATATAATGGGTGATCCCCCAGGGCGAATCCTTCTGCCAGCGGATGTCGATGGCCTTTCCTCTGGTGATATATTTTCCCATGCCTCCGGAATTTCCATTGCCGTCTGTGATGGTGTCGATCTTTTTGTAGGTAGTGCCCTCATAGGTGGTCACATCCGAATACTGCACCAGTATATTGTCGCAGGTGAGCTGCTCTCCTGTCAGATCGTCGATCTGCGGCTCCCCGAACTGAAAACGGCTGTATTTTTTTGTTTCCGGATCATAAGTAAACCAGGGATGATTATGAGTGAAATTGTCAAAATGTACCTGATCCGCATCCCGGCCGCCCGGAAGCGTGTTTTCTGTACCATCCTCCGCGAAGATGTAATGCCCCTCATAGCCTTCCTTCAGCTCTCTGCGGTAGCCCATCTTATCGATCCCCTGCTGAAGAAGCTCATAGGTAGTATAGGCGTTGTGCGGAGCCACCCGGTCGCTGCTTCTGAAAAAGCAGGCGGTACCCAGCTTCACTCCATTCAGATTATCAATAAGATGCTGTTCAAAATACGGCAGCGCAAACGCCGACTGCCCGTAATGGGCATAGATCGCGTCAAATTCATTTGCGTAAAAAATATAATAATCACGGCAGCTTCTGACAGAACCGATACGCTCAAGATTTTCATAATCCTCAAAAATCCCCATCAGGCGGGTAATGTCTCCTTCCACCGGCGCCTCGTAGACAACGCCGGCTCCGGAGATCCCGCTCTGGGGACAGCCCTCCCGGATGTTGTTCAGCATGACGGCGACGGGCCGGACACGCCCTAAGGATTCCGGCACCTCCAGGCCTGTAAGATAGCTTTTTACCACAGGTTCCGTCTCCGCGGCTTTTACGGTCAGGGGCGTCATTCCCAGGAATAACGCTGCCGCTGCGGCAATGATTCTCTTTATCATATACACCCTCCTACCTGCCGATGCCAAGCTCCTTTAACGCATCCGACTGCTTTTTTTCCATTACGGCCGCCTCTTCAGGCTCCATATGGTCGTAACCAAGAAGATGCAGCATGCTGTGGGCAAAGAGAAAGCTGAATTCTCTTTCCCTGCTGTGCCCGTATTCCTCCGCCTGAGAATATACCTTATCTACGGAAATCATCACATCTCCAAGGAGAAGCTCCCCGGTATCCAGGTCAAAATAAATATCCTGGCCGTCCACGAAGGAATAATCCGCCGGACTGGGAAAAGGAACCATCGGGAACGAAAGAACGTCCGTAGGCGCCCCCACAGAGCGGAACTGAGAATTTACATTTTTAATCTCCTCGTTGTCTGTAAGGATCAGATTTACCGATACCTCATAGGGACAGTTTTCCATTTTCAGGATCTCACCCGCCACAAGCTCAGCCAGCCTTGTATAATCGACATCCAGCTCCCGGTCCGTTTCATAATCAATCAGTATCGTCATAGTTCCTCCTTATCTCTCGGAAAATGCCTGGCCCCGGCGTCCGGCCTTTCTGGGAGCCTTCTGTTTTTTCTCGTAGGAATCATAGGCCTGTACGATCTGCTGCACCAGAGGATGCCGCACCACATCCTTGCTGGTAAGCTGACAGAACCCGATATCTTCTATCTTTTTCAGCACCTTCATGGCCACGTCGAGACCGGACACCGCGTCCTTCGGAAGGTCCTTCTGGGATGTGTCGCCGGTAACAATCACCTTGGAGCCGAAACCGATCCTCGTAAGAAACATTTTCATCTGAGCCGGGGTGGTATTCTGAGCCTCGTCAAGAATAATAAAGGCGTTATCCAGAGTTCTTCCTCTCATATATGCCAGCGGCGCCACCTCGATCAGTCCCTTCTCCATATTCTTGGCAAAGCTGTCGGCGCCCATGATCTGATACAGGGCGTCATACAGCGGACGAAGATAGGGATCCACCTTGCTCTGCAGGTCGCCCGGGAGAAATCCCAGCTTTTCTCCGGCTTCTATGGCGGGTCTTGTCAGGATGATCCGGCTGACCTCCTCGTTCCGGAAGGCGGTAACCGCCATTGCCATGGCAAGATAGGTTTTGCCCGTGCCCGCGGGCCCTATTCCGAAAACAATCATCTTTTTACGTATCTGCTCTACATAATCCTTCTGTCCGAGAGTTTTTGGCTTAATAGGCCGTCCCTGGATCGTATTGCATATAAAATCCTTATCAATTTCCGTAAGCACCTGGTTCCTCTGCTCCATAGCCAGAGCAAGGGCATAGGTGACATTTTGTTTCGTAATACTGTTTCCTCTTCCGGCCAGAGTCACAAGCTCCTCGATCAGTTTTTTTGTCTGGGAAGCGCTCTGCTCTGCGCCGATTATTTTAAGAATGCCGTCTCTTGATATCAGAGTGACATTTAATGTCCGTTCAATCAGTTTCAAATGTTCATCAAACTGTCCGAATACATTTCCTTCCAGATCCGCCGGGATCTGGACGTGCAGCTCGATAATGCCGTTAGTCATCCTCTGTGGTCCTTTCCGCAGGCTGCTCCAGCACCTCTACCGGAGTATCCCTGCCAATCTTCTCAATGATCTCCAAAGTCCCGCTGCTCACGCAGGTTTTATGATCAACCTCTATTTTAACATTATTTGCGGATATTTGAAGCCCCTTTTCCATTAATTTTTCTTCATATTCCTGTAATTCACGGAAAGCTTCCGCCTTTGCCTCTTTTTCTGTATATGTTTTTTTCTGCTTTTCATATGCCTTTACTGAAATTTTTCCCACGGAAACCGGAAGGACGAAATTTTCTGTAATGCGAAGAGGATACTCCTCCACGATCCGGTGCTGTCCATCTCCGCCCTGTCCGCCCCACTGGAAGTACCAGTCTCCGGCCTTCAGATAACCGCCTTTGTTCTCTTTGCCAAGGGGAACCTCTGTCTCATACTCCATAGGAAGCTCTGCGTAATAGGACAGGTTCCTTTTTATGTAAACATCCGCGTCCGCATGAACATATTCGTAACGGACGATCTCCTGACTGTCGTTTCTCAGATCCAGCCGTCCCAGGACCAGGATATCGCCTTCTTTACAGACGTCTCCCGGCTTCATCTGCGGAATTCCCGCCCGGGTTACCATTTTTATGATAGTTCCCCCTTCGTCAGCCACAATGCTGCAGGGCTCCGGCTGCTCCTCTTCTTTTTCCTGAACAAAAATCCCCTCCTCCACAGTCAGTATCAGTCTCGTTCCCTCGATACGGGCTGACACCCAGGTGATCTCCGGATAATTCTGCCGGACGGAGGCCGCGATCTCGCCGCAGTTGATCCTGGATTTTCTGATCCCGTGACTGATGCCCTGCTGTCCCAGAAATTCCAGTATTTCCGGCGTGCTGTTCTGAACGTTTCCCTCCACATGAATATTCCAGATACGGCCTGAACAGATAAAAAGCAGAAGCAGACATAGAAGGATCCCAAGAAAAAAAGCCTTTCTTTTTTTGCTTCTCACAAAAAAGAAGGGCAGTCCATGCTTTTCCAGAATATGAATCTGTACCTTTGTTTTTTTATGTATGGACGAAAGAAGGAAGAAATGGCGGACAGACAGAAAACAGACAAGGCTTCCGTCTTCCCCGCGGGCAAGCCCTCTCATGGTGATTCCCCTGCTTCGGCACAGATTCAGGAAGCGCTCGCCCTGCTCTCCCTGTATCCTGATTTTTACATAGCCTGACAGAAAACGCAGTAACCTTTCCATAGGCGCCTCCTACTGTTCCAGATTCATGCCGCAGATCACTCCGGTGAGCATCATTTCATCAGCAGTATACCATGGAATTTCCAGTCTTTTCCCAAAGACGGTAATTCTTCCCTGATAAGTGAGCACCACGATCTCTTCCCCGGTATATCGGAGAATACTGCGGTAATTTTCTATTACCGCCCGGTTTTTTCCGGTAAAAGTCACTATAGTTTCCTTACATGCCAGATCTCTGGGAACCTCGAGAGCTGTCACAAGCTGCTCTTTCAGATGCTGTCTTTTTTTCATACATTACCTCCGGCTTTATTGCTAATTTATGCCGGGGGCGGGAAGATTATGCGCGGAGGGTACTGAAACATCGGACAGCGCTTCTGCTTCACCGGAACAAAATGATAGAAAACCAGAGGATCGTATTTATCCCAAGCTGATATTCCATTTGCTCCGCTTCTATAATTTCCGCCGCAACAATACCGTGGCTTTCCAGGCAGGGATGCATCCTCTCCGGATAACGGCAGGGCTGTCCCTGGGGATAGGTACACTGTCCGCAGATGTCGCAGGATTCCGTAGAAAGAATATAGGTTTCATATCCTTCATTTCTCAGAAAAGCCGCGATCTCCCCTGTAAGCTCCTCATGGGCCCGTCTGGTGGAAAGCGTTTCCTCCATATTCAGTGCGTCCGAAACCTCAGCCACACTGGAAAAGAAAACTGCTTTTTCATAGCTGTGGATCTTTTCTGCACATTCACCGAGAGTTCCCACTGCCGGAGGACAGGCCCAGGTCGTTCCATAGCGTTCACATTCCTCTCTGCATATGGTCCTCACACGTTCCCGAGTATGGAGCCCTTCCGTGTCTAAAAGCCTGTACTCATAAACCGGATACTGCGAGATAAATTCTTCGAATTTTTCTGTATTAAACTTTACTCTCATTTTTCTTCCCCTCCGGGCCTTATTGTCTCTGTTCCTGCGGTCCGAGAATGATCAGCGCCATAAATACCAGATTATCATCTTCGGTATTTGTCAGAGCATGACCCTCTCCGTCGGGCGTAAAAGTCACATCCCCGGCCTGTACCATCCGCAGGATCCCGTTATCACTGTAGATGCCCTGGCCGGAAAGGATATAATAGGTTTCGCTCTCTCCATGATGCTTATGATAACCCAGTGAGCATCCCGGTTCCAGAGTTACCTCCGCATACAGCCCGCATTTTCCGTTCAGTTCTTTTTCTCCAAGCAGATGCCTGATCAGCACATGTCCATTGCCGCCGCACATGTTTTCAATTCTTTCTGTTCTCATATAAAATTTCTCCCGTTTTTCATACTTAAGATAGGAAATCGCTGAGACCTCCGTCACAGACCTTGTTTTCTTTGACTGCTTTTATTATAAAATGCCCGCCGCCTTTTTTAAAGTACTTTTATCAGATCTTTTATCTGTCAGGAATATCCGCGAAACAGAATTTTTTTGTTGCCTGGCCTTCCCCGGTGTGCTATAGTTAAAGCATCAAACAGGACAAAGAGGTTCTCCGCAAGGGTACTTCTTTGTCCTGTTTTCATAAAGGAGGGTTTTATGGCAGCATTTGATAAAATAAACAGCGGTATTCCAGGGGTGGATGAAATTCTGGATCACATCCGTCTGGGGGACAACGTAGTATGGCAGGTATCCACCATCGACGAATTCCGTTTTTTCGCGGAGCCCTTTGCCAGACAGGCGGTAAAAGACGGGCGGAACGTCATTTATATCCGTTTTGCCCAGCATGAGCCTGTATTGAGAGATTTGAGCGGGATCAAGGTATACGAATTCAATCCAGACGATGGCTTCGAACCATTTACCGTTGCTATTTACGAGCAGATCACCAGGGAAGGACGCGACGCCTTCTATGTATTCGACTGTCTTTCTGAGCTTCAGTCTGTATGGTATACGGATCTGATGATGGGGAATTTTTTCCGCGTAACCTGTCCGTATCTTTTTGAGCTGGACACCGTAGCCTATTTTCCTCTTCTCAGAGGGCGCCATTCCTTTGACGCCGCGGCCAGGATCCGGGATACCACCCAGCTTCTTCTTGACGTTTATACCGGAGACAACGATATATATCTTCACCCGCTAAAGGTCTGGAACCGCCACTCCTCCCGTATGTTTCTGCCCCACTGCTGCCGCCGTTCCGACAGCCGTTCCTTCCGGGCGGTGGAGGACGGAGTTGGTATGAGCAGATATTATCAGACCATACAAAAAGCCTCCGCCGGCTCCCAGGATCAGAATTACGACAGCCACGACCGCTTTTTTGCACAGGCAAAGCTTGATTTCTCCCGGGGCTACTTTTCCGAAGATACGGAGGAGCTGATCATAGACAGTACCATGACAAAGGACGATCGGCTGAAAAAACTGGTAAAGCAGTATTTTACACCTTCCGATTATTTTATGCTCCGCGACAGGATGATCGGAAGCGGAGCGATCGGAGGCAAAGCCTGCGGTATGCTTCTGGCAAGGAAAATCGCCGAGACAGAAATCCCGGAATATCCTTCCCTGAGCGAGCCTCACGACTCTTTTTATATCGGTTCTGATGTATTTTATACTTATATCGTCTCCAACGGCTGCTGGAGACTGCGTATCCGGCAGCGCACAAAAGAAGAATATTTCAGCGCGGCAGAGGAACTGCAGGAGCACCTGTCTACCGGAGAATTTCCGGCAAAGATCCGGGAGCAGTTCTTGAATGTGATCGAATATTTCGGCCAGAGCCCCTTTATCGTCCGCTCCTCCAGTTTTCTGGAGGATGGATTCGGCAACGCCTTCGCCGGAAAATATGAATCAGTGTTCTGCGTCAATCAGGGCAGCCCACAGAAACGGCTGGAAGAATTCGAGCAGGCGGTGCGCACAGTATACGCCAGCACAATGGATTATTCTGCTCTGGAATACCGTCTGCTCCGGGGGCTGGAGAAGAAGGATGAGCAGATGGCGATCCTGGTACAGCGGGTTTCCGGTTCTTATCAGGGACAGTATTTTATGCCCTGCGCCGCCGGGGTGGGATACAGCCACAGCGCCTACAAATGGTATCCTGACATGGATCCGGAGGCGGGAATGCTGCGCATCGTCATGGGACTGGGCACAAAAGCGGTAGACCGGACGAAAGAGGATTATCCCCGGCTTTCCAACCTGGATCGTCCCTCTGTGACAGTTCTCACCACCGTGGAACAAAAGCATAAATTTTCTCAAAGAAATATTGACGTTCTTGACTGCGGGGAAAACCGGCTGAAGGAAATCCCTCTGGAGGAGCTTCTTCCTGTGCTTCCTCTCTGGTATAAAAAAATGGTTCTGGAGCACGATTATGAAGCGGAATACCGGCTCCGGCAGCTTGGCCGCAACCAGGACGTGTGGTTCGTAAGCTGCCAGCGGCTTCTGGAAAAACAGGAATTTACATCTCTCATGCAGAAGATCCTGAAAACCCTGGAACGGGTATATAAAAATCCGGTAGATATCGAATATACGGTTAATACAGACGAATCCGGAGATTTTGTGGTAAATCTTCTTCAGTGCCGGCCCCTTTATATCGGCGAGGCCGGGGAAAAAACAGATCTGAAGAATCTCCGTCTGAAAAAGACCTTTTTTGATATCCGGGATTCCTCCATGGGACCATCGGGAAAAAGAAAAATCGACGTGGTGGTGCAGGTAGATCCTGTCCTCTATTATCAGTATCCTTACCGGAAGAAATATGACGCGGCTGCCGCTCTTGGCAAAATAAACCGCCATTACCGGGGAAGCGGCCAAAATCTTCTTCTGATGACTCCCGGACGTATCGGCACTTCCTCCCCGGAATTAGGCGTTCCGGTAAGCTTCGGCGATATCTCCGGCTTTTCCGCCATCTGCGAGATCTCCGAGAGCCGGGCCGGGTATATGCCGGAATTGAGCTATGGAAGTCATATGTTCCAGGATCTGGTGGAGGCCCAGATCCTCTACGGGGCTATTTTTAACAACAAAAAAACACTTTCCTATCATCCCGAGCTGTTCGACGGATGCCCGGATCTGTTTCAGGAGATCTGCCCGGATATGCCGGAGCTTTCCGGCATCATAAAGGTGCATCCCGCGGAATACTTATATTACTGGCTGGACGCCCTGTCAAACCGGGCTGTCTGCGGAATACCGGAATAAAAATTTTCACTGAATACCTGTGTCTCCGGAAATAGCATACATATATTTTCAGGAACACCATAAGGACAGCCGCAGGCGTTTCGCACCCGCGGCTGTCCTTATCATTTCAACAGGCGTCAGCCTTTATAGTTTTTGCCGTAGCAGTAATACAGAAAGCAGAGATTGGCAATAAATACTGCCAGCGCTCCCGCGAATATAACAATGCTTTCCCAATCGCTGAACATATCCCGGATAAGCCAGAGATTTGCGGTCACAAATATCAAAACCGGCAGAGCAATGATGGACAGAAAACGATACCTGTAGTATTTCTTTTCCTGCATTCCTTCAGGTATATAATCTTCAGGATGTACCATCTCGCAGTGAACAGTGATCCCAAATCTTCCAGAAGTTCTGTATGCGCGATATTCCACACCGTCTATCTCAAAACGAGGGGACAGACTTTCCTGGGTTATTACGATATTCATTCCCTCGTGACGGGCAAATTTCAGGAGCTCTTCTGTAAATTCTCTTGGATTGCCGCACATGGCCTCCGGCATAAAAGAAAATTCCCGTTTCATCTCAGATTTTATCACAGCCAGATAGTCTTTTGCGAAATCTGAAAATACAGAGCCCTTCTTTTCTTCCCTTTCCATTTTGTCCAGATATGCGTCCACATCAAGCTGAGAAAGATTGGATTCATGTATAGAAGAACAAAATTCAAACGCATTATCTAATTTGTCCCGTTCCTCTTTCAGACGGCGGCACTGTCTGTTCACGGCTTCCCGCAAAGAAATCTCGTCCTCAAACAGCTTCCGGATCTCCGAAATCGGCATATCCAGACTTCGGAACAGGCGGATCAGCTTTAATCGCCGAAGATCCTCTCCTGTGTACTCACGATACGAATTCGCTGCATTCCGTCCTGGCGTCAGCAGCTTCTGTTTTTCATAATAACGGATGTTTTGTTCTGCTATCCCTGTAATTCTGGCGGCCTCTTTTATAGATATCATATAACCCCTCCCATCTGATAATTTCTGCTTTTTATAGTGTAATTATAAAGCTTATACCAGATATAAGGTCAAGACTTACATCCCTCTTTTTCTCTATACTGCCTTAAAACAGCGATATTTCTGTAATCGCCGTATCCTGATATTTGCTTCCCGGAAAAACAGATAGTATGCTGAAGGTTACACTGGAGGTATCTACCGCGGAGCTGAAGGTGATCTCCTGCTGACCGATAAAATCTCCCAGTTCAGCGTCCGTACTGCTTCCGTCTGAAAAAGTCACCCTTAAAGCCGCAGGTCTGGAATTCTTGTAATAAATATCATTGCTTTTCTGGTACCCGGCGTTTATCCTGAATCCGGACACCCGGTATACGCCGTTCAGGGTTAGGGTAAGCGCCTCTCCTTCTCCCTGTCCGGCGGCGCTCTCCACCCATGCCGTAGAGCTGCTTCCGTCAATGGCGTTGGACGGGGCGTGCGCCAGATTATATTGAGGTTCTTCTAAATAAGAGGTTGCCGATACGTCCATGATAACATCAGCGGACACCTGGGGAACTACTGTTTCCGTATGGCTTGTGACAGAATTTATACCTAGGGCTGTTTCCCGGTCTGTGGACGAAGAATAGCTGCTGAGGTTTATATAAAGCACCTCTGGGCTGCCGGAGGGAGTCCCCTCAAAGGTGATCGCCGCCAGACCATCCTCAAGTACAAGCTCATAGGGCCATACATATTGGGTATCAAAAGAATCCACCCGGTTGATTGTGCCGCCGTTGCCATCAACGATGAAAAGGTCGGGGCCGTAATATCCGCAGAGATAGAGCGAATCGTTTTCATCAAAAGCGCTGGCGGAAACACATCCCCCAAAATCCCTGTTGGACCAGACGGAGGTTCCGTCCTTTACATTGAATACCCTGACTGTTCCGTCCTCCACCATGTAGTAGCGGCCGTTGTGAACGCCGATCTCACTGACTCTGTTAAGCTCTGTACGCTCATAAATGCCTGTCGTATAGGTCCATACAGTACTGCCCGCAGAAGAAACGCCCGTCACCACCCCATATTCATTGTATGGGTCGTCTGTTTTTCTTTCGAACTTAACTGTTGAAGCAAATGCGCCGTCTTTTTCTTCTGAAGATGAATTTTCCGCAGCCTCTTCAACGGACGCTTTTTCCTCTTCCTCCGCCTCAGATGGCGTCTCCCCGGCATCCGGCTCTTCTGTATCTGTTTGTGCTGACGATACTTCTTCAGAAGCTTTGTTGTCTTCGTCGGCCTTTTCTGCCAATTCGTCTCCGGCATTTTTTTCCTCTGTACCTGTCTCGCCCGACGATTCTTCCTCAGATTTTTCCTTCTCAGAAAATGCGCCCTTGTCCGATCCAAAAATGTCCGCAACAATTTTCGGTACTGTTTCTGCTGTGGAATCCGTCTTTATCTTCAGAAACAGGTAACCTCCCGCAAGCCCTGAAACGCACAGCAAAAGCACTGCGAGGATTACCGCCGCGGCAGTCTTCGGCCTCTGTTTCTGGGATATTTTGGGGGGAGAGGGCTTTTTTTCTTCCTCTTCTTTTTGGGGAGCTTTCCTCACATAGACCGTTTCGTTCAGAGAATCCTGCGGACAGTCGTTCGTTTCTTTGGAAGCTGCTTTCTCTGATACTTTCAGAAGCGCTCTTTTCATCTCCGCCGCCGACTGAAACCTCATCCCAGGTTCCGGAGAGCAGGCCCGCAGAATCACTGCCGCGAATGAACGGGAAGCATTGGCCGGCGCCGGAAGAGGCTCGCCGTTCAGGCGCCGGCGCAGCGCGTCCGCGCGCGCGTTTGGACTCATGCTCTTCTGTTCTGTGTCCAAAAACGGCATTCTGTTATTATTCATAAAACGATACAGTACCAGCCCCAGAGAATATATATCTACAGTAGCGTTATAAGGCTGGCCTTTTTCCACTTCCGGAGCGATATAACTGTAGGTACCCTTCCTCGACAATCCTGAGGTCAGATTCTCCAGTTTTCGGGCAATCCCGAAGTCACCCAGCTTAAAATCACCGAAATCATTGATGAAAATGTTTTCCGGCTTAATGTCGCGATGGATCACATTCCGTTTCGCGCATAATTCAAGAGCCGTACAGATGTCGCATCCAAGTTTGATCACCAGACTCTCTGACACCCCAACGTCCCGGATACAGATGTTAAGCGGAGTCAGGAGCTCCATGCGGATATAAATGTACCAGCCTATGCTGTTCTCGCGCTCCACCACTTTATAGTCATTGATACTGACAATATTCTGTACTCCTTTAAAGGTATCCATCAGTTGGATCTCACTGATAAAGCTGTTTACAATTTCCTGAAAATACGTCCTGGTTTCTCTCTGTGAAAGCCCGTCCGCCCGCAGAGATTCAATTTCTGATTCCTCCTGGGGAATCGAGATTACTTTAATAGCGGCGCGGCTTTCTACCTGATGCTCTCTGCGCACTGCTTCATAGACAGTTCCGTAAGAACCCTGCCCAATTTTTCTGACAATCTGCCATTCCGGCCATATACCGGCTAATTTATCCATATTCGTCATACTTCCTGTTCTTTTTATTATTTTTGACACCTTAATCTATTGATGCTGTGTCAAATAAGAATTCCTAAAACGGCCCCTGATACGGCTTGTCACTGTCCAAGCCAGTTCCCGGAATATTTGATATATGCGTCGGGATAAAATTTGCGGACATTTTGCAGATTTCCCAGCGCCGCTTCCTTGGCAGAATATACGCCGGCAGCTACCACATACCATTCCACAGGATTCAGATTATTCCAGTCAGTCGTAAGGAATACCTGGCCTTCAAAGCCTTTTTCCGATATCTGAGCCGCCATGCTTTGGGCGTCCGCCTGATTTTTAAAGGCCGCGCACCAGATTCCGTAAAACGGCGGATGTACACTGTCTGAGGATCCGTCCGGCAGTGATGCCGTCAGTGTGCTTGTATTTGGGGCGCCGCCCTGCCAGCTTCCGGAATATTTTACATAGGCCCCCGAATATACTGCCTGAACCCCGGCCAGGACACTTTTTGCTTCTTCCTCGGAAAAATATGTGCCGGCAGTTACCACATACCATTCTTCGGAATTCAAATTGCTCCAGTCGGCAGTCGCAAATACCTGACCTTGAAATCCTTTTTGTGAAACAGAATCCGCATAAGCCCGGGCCTCCGTACTGCTCTTCGAAGCGTAGCACCAGATTCCGTAAAATGGAGAGGGCTCAGCCTGTGAATTGGCCGGCTGAGGATTTTCCACCACATGAGTTTCCGCTTCGCAGACGATTTGCTCATCCGTATATTGCTTGACTTTTAAAGAAAGCTCCTGATCTTCTTCCAGAAGGGAGGAAGCTTCGCTGATTTTCTGGATCGCGCCTTCATAATCACCAGCGGCGGCGCGGTTATCCGCTGTCAAAACCGTCTGGTTTTTAAATTCCGCACAGTACGCTTCATATGTACTCTGATACTCCGAAATATCGCTGTTTTCACTTCTGGCACCGTCCAGCAGCTCTATCGCGGAAGCATAATCTCCCGCATTTTTAAACGCCTCCGCCCGAGACAATATTTCTTCTTTGTCTGCCGCTGTCTGCTCTGACTGATCGCCAATGACCCCCGTCTGTTCATTATCCTGTGTTTCATTTTCGGTATTTTCCGCGATTGCCGCTGTCCGGCTGTCTCCGGCCTGATCCGTCGTCAAATCGGTCTGTCCATCTTCCTGTGTTTTGTTTTCTGTATTTTCCGCAATTTTTTCTGTCCGTCTGTCTCCATCCTGAGTCTTATCAAAAAATAGGTAGTTACCGGCAGCAAAAATAATCAGACAAACTGCGGCTGTTGCTGCAAATACAGAAAGGGAAGTTCTTAGAATGTTTCTTTTCTGAGCTTTATGAGCAGATTGTTTGGATTTTGGCGGGGAAGGCTCTGGAGAAGTGGAATCGACCTTCCGTGCATACATGGTCCGGTCCGTATACTCGTTTTTTTCCTCAGATTCTTTATTGTTTTTCGCCACGGCTTCTATATCGCCATTCTTTGTCGACCCGCTCTCCTTCACCGCTTCCTTTTCCATATGGAGCAGAGCGTTTTTCATCGCTGACGCTGACGCAAACCGCTGATGCGGATTATAGGCACAGGCGCGGAGAAGGAGCCTGGCCATTTCCGGTGAAGCGCCGCAGGGCGGCGGAATCGGTTCTCCGCTCATCCGTCTCCTCACTGCGTTCATGCGTTCATTGGGGCTGAGAAGCTGCCTGTCTTCCGTCAAAAAAGGAAGACGGTTCCTGTTCAAAAGCCGGTATAAGACCAGCCCCAGAGAATAAATATCCGCCCTGGCGTCATAGGGCAGACCTTTTTCCACCTCCGGCGCCATATAACTGAAGGTTCCCTTCCGGGACATCCCGGCGGTGAGATTTTCCAGGCGGCGGGCAATCCCAAAGTCGCCTAATTTGAAATTTCCGAAAGTATTTACAAAAATATTTTCTGGTTTCACATCTCGATGGATAACATTGCGTTTCTCACATATCTCCAGCGCCGTACAGATATCACAGCCAAGTCTGATCACTTCCCGCTCTGAAAGTTCTCTGCCGGCGATATAGCTGTTCAGCGGTGTAAGCAGCTCCATCCGGATATAGATATCCCACCCGATATCCTTCTGTCTTTCAGCCACCTTATAATCCTCTATGCTGACAATATTTTGAACGCCCTTGAATGAATCCATGATCTGAATTTCCGCAAGAAATTCATCCACGACCTTCCGGAGATAAGACAAGGTCTCCTCCTCCGTCAGTCCTTCCAGCCGCAGGGACGCAATTTCCGACTGATCCAGGGGAATAGAGATTACTTTCACGGCGGCATGGCTTTCCATTTGGTATTCACGGCGCACAGCCTCGTACACCCGTCCAAAGGTCCCTCTGCCGATCTGTTTTATAGTTTTCCATTCCGGCCATATATTTCTCAGAATGTCCTCGTCCATTCTTCCGTTCTCCTTTTTGAGTTTTTCTTCTTCCGGGATCAATGGAGCGGTTCAAACTGAATTTTTTTGATATCCAGACTCGCTGCTGCTCTCCAAAACTCCGATCCTCTTTACTTCCTTCTGCGCTTCATCATATGTGTAAATTACAAACTGATACAGATGATCTACTGACCGATATCCTCTTTCCACTGCCTCTAGGCGTAACTGACATCGCAGCTTTCATCGGGATCAGCCTGGATAACTCTACACTATCTTTGCCATACATTCTTTCCGATAGAAAGCCACCCCGCATTTCAGAATATTCTGATACCCCTCATTGCGCAGCACCTCCTCATATTTTTTCTCATCAATCTGACTCAAGGCTTCTCTGCACTTTTCTTCCAACTCCTGATATGACCTGGCCACTTTTATCTCAATAATCACAGCCCTTCCCCTCACACTGGGGTATCTTACCAGAATATCCGGCCTGCCGATTCCTGATTCCCGATTAGACTGTACGATATAATTTCCGATATTTTTCAGCATTCCAGCCAAAAAACCATGGTAGTAGCTTTCCTGATAATCGTAAAAACTGATGGTCTCCATCAGATTTGCAGAGAGAATCTCCGAGAATTTTTCCGCATCGCCGCTTAGCAGACTATCGTACAGAGGAGTAAGTTCCTTTTTATCGGTCTGCCTGTCAAACCAGCGAAGAACCGCATTTTTATAGATATATCTTACTTCATTGTTTGGAATAGCCATCTCTATATAAATCGTCTCCCCCTCCTGATATTCCCGTATCTTTTTCAGGTATCCGGTGAAAAATAAAAAGTTCCAGAGATTATCCTGAGTGGAGTCCATATCATCATAAGTAATATCCTCATGAACAGGCTTGCTGATAGTCATTCCTGCAATCAGCGACTCGATTTCCTGTTTCACGGAAATATCCGCACGCTCGATCAGCGTCCGCACAATGCTGTTGGAACTTGTATTAGTCCAGTAAGGCTTGGCAAATGCTTTTTTATCGTAGTAACAGGAATCTGCATAATTAATTACACTCCATGGATTATAAACTTCTGTCTCTCCGAATCGGTATCCGTCATACCATTTTCTGACAGTCTCCAGATTTTCCTCCAGGCCGTATTCTTTCAGCATCTGCTCCACTTCATCCGGAGTAAAGCCGAAATGCTCCGCATAAGAAATAGCTGTAATGGACATAATCTTTAAATTGTTAAGACCGGTAAAGATAGATTCCTTGCTGATACGCAGACATCCTGTAATTACAGCAAATTCCAAATTGTCATTGGTCTTTAAAGCAGATTCGAACAATGCGCGTATCAGCGCGACCATCTTATCATAAAATCCCTCAAAATACGCATTCTCCAGGGGCACATCATACTCGTCAATAAGAATTACTGCTTTTCTGCCATATATCCTGCAAAGGCATTCAGAAAGGAATTTCAAAGCTACCAGATATTCGTCTGGTTCTGCTTTCATCTCAATAAACCGAAGAAATTTTTCTCTGTCCGCATCATAGTCCAAGCTTTCCAGTATTTGGTCATGCATCCTGTACTCTCTGGATATTTCTTCTTTCAGGCAATAAAAGGCGCTGTCATACGTCGCCTGTTTCATAGACTTCAAAGTAAGCATGATAACAGGATATTTCCCCATATGATCAAGGTACCGTTCTCCTGTATCCATGATCTTTGTTCCTGCAAAAAGCTTCGGAATATCCTTTTGCTCTATGTCCA
>DSLMC04103__coassemble_597_pt1 | contig 24964 bp, 23 predicted proteins | sample DSLMC04103__metabat2_high_PE_018 | metagenome-assembled genome bin DSLMC04103 | reverse complement strand
TAAAGCATTACAATTTCTTAATTAGAGGGCAGCCGAAGGGTTGCAGTGTTATCGCTACTCTTGCATCCTGTTTTTTCAATATAGAACTGATAAATACTTGCTGCTGTAGTCGGAGATGGGTGGATACCATCATATAATAAAACATCTGGATTCATCTTACTTGGATTTATATCATAGAACCATCCATTTCTCTTTAAGTGGTCATACAGATCAATTTTTGTGTATGATCCATTGCTACATATACCATTAATAACATCATTCATCACTTTGATATTAGCCACCGTTACGCCTGCCTGATTGTCATGTGCGTAAAGTGTTGCGTTACTTACCGGATAAACATTAGCAAAATAAAGTTTACAACTACTGTCTATGTTTTTCAGTTTTGTAGCTGCACTTTGGAAGACGCTTGAATATTTTGCACGGTTCTGTGTGGAGGCTGCATCATTTACACCTAAATTAAATATAATGATATTATTTTTTCCCTTATGTGATTTTAACTTAGACTCCAGCTTAGAAAGCCCTGTATTTTGGAACCAAGTGATCCCTTCTCCCATTTCTTCAACGAACTCAACTTTTCCATCTAATTTTTTACTGCCGCCCTCATTCATACTTAATGCTCCACCATTGACCAGCGTATCATAAAGATGGCTCATTCTGGAATCCCCAACAAAGTACACCACCGTATTGTCTTTTGGAACACTTACTTCTACCGGATAGGAATCTGTCCTTTCCTTAAAAGCCACCATGTAATAAACACCGCTTGACGTAATCTTATCGCTTTCCATGAAGTAATCGCCAACTGCCTGAACGATATTTTTCCCACTGGATTTTATCGTATCAGGAGTAAATACAGCATGTTTTGTCTTTGACCATCCCAAAACATTATATTCTTCACAGGCAACGGAAGGAAATTCGTCATTAACTTTCAAATGAGTGTAATATGTCCCATCCGGCTTGAGAAAAACTGCGGTTGACGCATTCAAAGCTTCGTTCGATGTTACAGTTGCCGTCTGGCCGTTCTTTACGGTTACTTTATGAACAGTTTTATCCAGATCATAGCCGTCCGGTTTTGAGAATTCCTTCACATAATAAGTGCCTGCAGGTAAATCTACGGATATATCGGAATTTGCGTCTTTAAGCCCGATCCAAAGAGCGTCCATAGATTCCTTGCATCCCGCATCTGCGTATATTCCATACCCGGCGCCGGTTACTGGAACGGATGAATTAGGGGTTTTTACTACCTTAATATTCCCATGTGGTTTTTTCGTGGGGCCTATGGAAGTCACAGTTGCCGTTACGCCATTCTCCGCAAGATTTACGGTGTAAACCTCTTCATCCGGAGCGTTGCCCTCCAGTGTATAAAATTCTTTCACATAATAAATACCCAGAGGCAGATCTACGGATATATCAGAATTTGCATCATTCAGCCCGATCCAGAGAGCGTCTACCGCATGTTCTTCTCTACAGTCTTTTTTGGTATAAATTCCAACCCCGGTGCCTATTACGGGATCATTAAAATAAGACAGCTTTTCCACCTTGATATTCCCGTGGGGTTCCGTTGTGGGTTCTATAGAATTTACCACCGCCATCTGCCCGTTTGAGGTAAGGTTCACCTCATAGACTGTTTCGTCCAGTTTATATCCTGCCGGCGCGGAAAATTCTTTTACATAATACGTGCCAAGCGCTAAGTCCGCTAACACGTCTGAATTCGCATCCACGCGTCCGATCCATAACGCCTCCTCGGTATCTGTACAGGCTTTGTCATGATAAACGCCGTATCCGGCTCCTGTCACTGGTGGCTTGAAATAGGATGTCTTCATCACTTTGATACTTCCCTTTGGGTCTGAAGACGCGGCAGCCGCCTCCATTGGACTGGATACCAGTTCTTCTGCCAGTGTGGGTAATGTAATCTTTTTCTCCATAGTTTGTATCTCCTTTTCTTTTTTTAGTTTCGTTCCATTTTTTTGTTATAACGCAATCAAATCTTTCCATGTCGCCGGGCCGCAGATGCCGTCCGCTTCCAGAACACCTTTCCTGGACTTCTGGTACTGCGTCAGGGCGTAAATCGTGTTCGTGCCCGCGCTCCGGTCAAGCTCCAGTTCTTTTCCGTCTTTCCCCTTAAATCCCCTGGCTTTCAGGATCTCCTGCAGTAACAGCACGGATAATCCTGTACTTCCTGTTTTTACTGTCTGTGTCTCAAACATATAATTCCCTCCTGTTGCTGATTCAGTTGGCTTTTCAGTTGATATATTCTTCCCTGCAACGATACTATAGTCCGGCCGGCAGAACTTTGTTCCCGGAAGCTGGCTGTTATAATAGCTCTTTGCGCATACTCCGCCGCCATTTTCAATAATGCCGGAAGCCCCGGACGTATTTCCTTCAATCGTCCAGAAGCGGTCCCCGGATACCTTGGTTACGATCCCGGTGTGAGCAAAGGTACCGTTCCGGTAAAAGATCACAATATCACCCACCTGCGGGTTTGCATACTTGGTAAACAGGCTCCCCAGCGTCGGACAATACACATAAGGCCAGTGCTTCAGAAGTTTCTTTGCATTTTCCAGGCCAAACGCTTTCATAAAGCACCAGCTTATAAAATCCGCGCACCAGGGCTGTCCCTGATACTGCGGATATGTATCGCGCCAGTATTTCGTATAATTATTGGATCCCGCGTTCGCCGTCTTGCTGTCCAGGTTACTATTAGACCGCTTCTCCAGATATCCGATTTCTTCCTCTGCAATGCCGATCACGGCCTGTATGGCTTCTGCTTTTGTCATACCCGTCCCCTCCTCCTTCTCTGTCTCATCTGCATAATTTTTATAGAATACATTCCTGTCCACATGGCCAGAGATCCCCGGAATCGTGGCCTTGCTGCTGTACTGCCAGCCCACACCGAAATCCGGCCGGAGCCGCTCCTGCAGCCAACCGTTATCATTGGCCGGATACCGGGCGATCCAGAAATCGTATTTTTTCAGATGGCTGCAGATCACGGTATTGTACCAGTCCACATTGCAGTAAATCCCGAACTTGTATCCCGCTGCCGTCACGATCTCCGCAAAAGCCTCCGCTAACTTATGTATGTTCTCGGCTCCGAGCGCCCTCTGATTGTTCCATTCCAGATCCAGGAATACCGGGAACTGAATCTTCCGGCCATTAAGCACGCTCACGACTTTCCGGGCCTCGGACTGCACCTCCGCCACGTTCATAGCGTAGCTGTATTTATAGACGCCAACGGGAATCCCGTACTTGTTGCAGGCTTCAAAATTCCGCTCAAATTTACTGTCTGTCACGTTCCCGGCTTCCGTGATCCGCATCAGAACAAAATCCATCCCGTAATCCGCCACAGCCTTCCAGTCGATGTTCCCCTGCCATGCTGATACGTCAATTCCTTTTATTTCCATAGTGATTCCTCCATATGAAGAGGCGGCTTAATCGCCGCCCTTGCCGTTATCTTTATTAATTGCTTTATCTGCTACTTCCAGACCTTTTACTAAAATCTCCGGCACATTAAATCCCGCTTCCACAAAATTCTCCAGAATGGAGCGGATCTCATTTATAAGCAGGGAGGCCAGTACAAACCACCCAAGGAACGTTGTGACACCCAGGTCGATGCCGATTGCCTTTCCGATCTCGATAAAGACCGCGGAAGCTCCAAATGCCACCAGGATCATAAGCCAGTAGCCCAGTTTTTTCAGGACACCCTGCCATCCTTTTACCGAATTTTCTTTGTTCGCCAGGCGGCTCTTCATCCATCCCGTCAGCCAATCCGCCGCGTTCAGGAGCAGGAATGCCACAAATAAAAACCAATGTTCTCCTAAGACGTATGATAAGATGGCCACAATCGTGCCAACAATGGCGTTGTAGCCATTTAAGATCGGTTCTGCATAATTCATTTTCTTCATACCCTCACTCTCTTTCTTTTTTTCTATGTTTTCATCAAAAAAAAGACCGTCTCACGGTCCCGCTCTTATTTCCATTCCCTTCCCTGCCTTTCTGGCGTACCAAAATCTCCGGAGGGTTCCCGGAGTGGTCGCTTGTTAGTTTTAATCCGCGTATCGCTGGGTTCTCCTCTGGAGTTTCTTTTTTGTGCGGTCCTTCGCCACCGATACACGGTAACGTATGGCTGTAACCTGTTGTGTGCCTGCCCGGAACCAATATTATGAGAAACAATTCCATAAGCCGCACCTCCGACTGTAACTTATCGCACGGACATTATCTATTTTTCCATGCATAAACAATAAATTTCGCAGAACCGCTGTGCGAGTAACTCCCGGTATTTAAGAATTTGCAAGAAAGCTGATAATACGGGTTTCCGCTCCACGTTACACTGGCGGGAGTTAACCACCCTGTTTCAATCAATTGGTAGGTGTAAGAGTATGATGCATCTCTTAAATTTGCGGAAATTGTTACAGTATCTGTTGCGCTGGTTCCATTAGAGGAGATGGATTGCCCGCCCGTATCCAGTGTTATAATTTGATATCCGGCAAGAACATATCCGCCTACAGATGATTGCGGATATAAGTATTTTGAGGTTTCATTTTTCAACCTCAGATACATCGCGTCACTGTCTTCATCCCAGCCAATCAATACCACGGGCTGAACGTCATTTTCTATAATTATTGTATCTCCTTCTACAAGGCCAGGTGTCCCGGATTGTACGAGATATCCCATCGTGCCGGATTGCCGTTCTACCTTAATCTCATTTTTCGATTTTAAAATTACATCTCCGGTTTTTGACTCCAGAACAACGTGCCGGCCATCGGCATAGTTTGCCGACAAGTCTAGTAATCCATCTGTCGTGCTTCCATATCCTCCGGTCAAAAGTGACTGATACATCCGCATCCAGTCATTGTCGCTTTTGCTCAGAATCTCAATTCCCTGCATTATTCCAGATTTTATCGCACTGGCGCTAAAGTAGAAATGGATGCCATCCGGGGAATAAATGCCTTCCATTCCCTGCGAAGCGAGTTCCAAAACCTCCAGCGGCGTCAGCGCATCCACATCCGTCACAACCGCCACGCTCTGTATATCCATTAGCGTTGTTGTCCCGCCGGCCGCATATAATTTAGCCCGAATCTGTACAACATCCTTCGATATCCCGGTGAGTGTATGGGTTACTGAGCTTTCATTCTGGGAAGATCTGTATATTTCTGTCCATGTTTTTCCGTCTGTTGTCTTTTCTATGACAAATCTGCCGCTGTAGGCGGTCCTCGTGGTGCTGTTCCCGTCCCGGTAGTATGCGGAAAATCCCAAGGTATTCGGATAGACCGCATTGTCCCGCCCTCTCTTCAATACATTTACAGAGGGTTCAATAAAATAGGTTCTGGCCGCCGTTCCGGTGTTTCCCATTTTCCCCACAGAGTAGGATACAGACGTTGTATTGTCTGTGTATGTAATTACCGTTCTTGTCCACAGGTATGAGCCTGCTGACACAGATGGAATTGCCGTGCTCCATGTCCCCGTCGGAATCGTTGTGCCGCTGGAAGAAGCCTGATATGTCACTGCGGTTGATTTGACGCCTTTTCCCGCGGCCCCGGTCGCACCTGTGTCGCCTTTATCTCCCTTCGCTCCGGTCGCGCCCGTGGTGCCATGTGTGCCGATAATCCGAACCGTGGTATTGGAAGTGGTGCCGTCGGTATACGTGATCTTCTCGTAGTTCCACAAATATTTCTTTGTGGTGGTCGTGGTCTGCATCGTGGTAGTCCAGCCTGAGGTAGACGTTGTTACTCCAGATGCAGACGCACTGGCAAGATAGTATTCGGTTATGGAGCTGATTCCCTTGCCTGCCGCTCCTGTGGCCCCGGTCGCACCAGTGTTCCCGTAAACACCTATAATACATGGTGTGGTTGAAGATGTGGTGTTGTCGGTATATGTGATCTTCTCATAGTTCCACAAATATTTCTTTGATGTGGATATCGTCTGTATGGTGGTTGTCCATCCTGACGTAGACGTTGTTACGCCGGAGGCAGACGCGCTGGCAAGATAATAATTGACTACAGACTTAATGCCTTTTCCGGTGGCTCCTGTATCTCCCTTGTCACCTTTCTCTCCGGCAGCCCCAGTATCTCCTTTGTCTCCCTTGTCGCCCTTGGCTCCGGTCGCGCCAGTATTTCCATACACCCCGATGATGCAAGGAGTGGTGGTCGTGGCCGAATTATCTGTATAAGTGATTACCTCGTAATTCCACAGATATTTTTTCGATGTGGTAATCGTCTGTATGGTGGTTGTCCAGCCGGATGTGCTCGTTGTCACACCGGATGAGGATGCAGATGCCAGGTAATAGTTGACCACAGACTTAATGCCTTTTCCGGTGGCTCCGGCCGCGCCCGTGGATCCGGTATTTCCATACGCGCCGATCACGCGCTTAGCGGTATCCGTCGTGGTTCCGTTGGTGTAGGTGATCGTCTCATAATTCCACAAATATTTGTTTGTGGCTGTCATGGTCGGCGGCGTGGAACTCCACGAAGTCGGAGCTGTGGTATTGCTGGAAGATACCGCATAATGCTCCGCTATGCCCGATATTCCATTTCCTGCCGCTCCTGCAGCCCCGGTGTCGCCTTTATCTCCCTTGTCGCCTTTTGCTCCTGTGGCGCCCATCTTCCCAATAGAATATGATGTAGACGTTGTATTATCTGTATATATGATTACTGTTCGCGTCCATAGGTATTGATTGGCTGATACTGAGGGAATCTCTGTACTCCATGTTCCTGTTGGTACTGTTATCCCGCTTGATGAGGCCTGGTAGGTTACCGTGGTAGATTTAATTCCTTTACCAGCTTCTCCCGGTATCCCGTCCTCACCTTTCGCTCCATCCCGAACCTTCTGAACATTAAAGCGCTTGGTTGCGGAAAACAGCCCCAGGTAGCTAGCTGTAATGTCCACCCACCCAGTATCCGCAGATAATCCTGTTACCGTATAGGTTCTCAGTGTATTGTCCCAGCTCCCCGTAACGCTGCCAGACTTCGCAATGCTGTAACTGCAGCTCGCGCTTACATCCGTGCTTCCATAAAACACCTGCACCCCTGTCTGGACAACAGGGAAAGTACTTATATTTCCTTCATGATCCGCCGGGATCCCCTGGTATTCATTGTCCAGTATCATGTTCAGGTTCCTGGCTTTCTTTGCTTCGTCCAGGGCTTCATTTGCAACTGTATCATCTGTATAGTTGTTGAGCTTCTGCCAGTCCGCAGAAACAAATACGCTTCCTTGTGCCCGCGCAACTCCGCACGTCAGGATATCCTCGCCATTACACCACAGATCTCCAATGTCATAGGGCGGCTGAGGCGTTACAACAAATGTCCGGCGTTTCCCATCCGCAGTGTCCTGAGCTTCCTGGGCGGCCTGCATAGCGCTTGTAATATCCGTGTCTTTCAGGAGTACCCAGCCCCATACGCCGTCCGTCTCCATAAAGCGGTACGCATACCCTTTTGACTTCCAGAAGAACCGGTCACCGATATGCTTGATTCTTTCTTCATTAGTCGTCCATTCAGCCGCAGGATAATTCTGCATGGACGGTTCATAATCGTAATACCAGTCTTCCACCTGCCCGTCCACCTGCGCCTGCAGCGCCGCCAGGTCACCGGAAACCGTATTAGCGTAGTCTGCCAGCTTCCCGTCCGCGTACTCTTTCGAATCGTCCAACACGTCATTGATCGCCGCGGTTGCGGTCTTCCCGCCGATACGGACGGAATCGCCTGATATGAGTACCTGTTTGGTATCCATATCTGCTGAGAAAATTGCATTTCCTTCCTCATCCTCGATCCTGATCGCGCCGCCCGTGGCCCAGTCAAAGTTGATGCCTATTACAGAAAGTATGTTTAAGACGGCATTACCGGAACTGTCAAACCCGGCTTTCCATTTTCCCGCTGCTTCTGTCGCTTCGTCGGTGCCCTGGTAATCCCGCGTTGTCCAGAAACCGTCAATACCCAATTTATAAACAACCTTCGACTCCGCTAACGCCGGTTTATCATGCCGATATGCCAATATGGATCCATCAGGCTGCTTCACCGTGGTGCTGAAAAAGCCAAAAGTGTTTGCCGCAATCTGGTTCATGGTCTGCACCGCGGTATCATATGCGGAAAACACCTTTTCCGTGTTCTTTTTTGCCTCCAACAAGGTTTTCACAGCCTCTGAATTCATTTTACTGCTGTTCCTTAAAGGGCTGTCAGCAGCACATTTCAGGGTAGTAATTCCATAAAATGTGAAACAAATATCGGTGAGTATGGACTGAAATACATTCTGGTTACGATCCACCAGATAACAGATATCTCCAAACTCCGCCACCGGGTACGCAATATAATCCGCGGTAAAAGGACGGAACCTGCATCCGACAACGGATTCCCCGATCAGGCTTACCGCAGTCTGTTCCTTCCCCTCAATCAACGGATTGTCAATTTCCAGCACATAGCCCTCTTCCCCATATATGTAATCCTGATCTTCACCCTTTGCCTGGATCCCGGTAATAACCACATCATCTGTCGCTATATTTGGTGATGATATAAAAGACTTAAATATATGGTAATTACTGGCCGGAGTAACCTCCTGTACATTTATATCCGTCACGCTTTCTTCAAATCCCGAAAAATTGTAGCTGTTGATACACAGCCGGCCCTGCCTGTTCATCCGGGCATAACCACCGGCCAGCATTGCGGCCAGGGCATAGAATTGGCGGTGTGTGATATTCTCTGGTTTTTTCTGTACCAGGAAATCATCATTTTTAAACGCCGCCGTCTGCAGATCGATCCCGCAGGCCGCGCAGCTATCCGCTACCAGGCTTCCCAATGACGCAGGAAAACTCAATGCAGTGTCATACTCTTTATTAGCTTTGTACATATCGTCCACAGCTTGAATCGTAATGATGGATCCGTAGTTTTCCGGCTCCGTCACTGTATACTTCCCGAAATCTATACTTTCAGTTGTCTCCGATAACTGGAAATTCAGCTTCAGGCGGATCACTGCCATGTTGAAATCATAGTCAGCGTACTGATCCTCATAATTCGTGATTTCAAGCTGTATGGATCTTCCCACAGCCACACCAAGGGGAAAGCTTCTGCTTTCTGCCCCGTCTGTAACCATATTGTTGGATATGGAAAAATCTTTATCTGTCAATGCCAGCGTCCTTCCATCTTGGAAGGTAAAGGAAGCGGAGGGATTAAAGTCCGTCCGCTCCGCCATTGTAGTTTTAAACTCATTGCTTACATTAATCAATCGGATTCACTCCTGTCATGGTGAATGACAAACTGCTAAACCGTTCTTCATCCACCTTTAATGTGCCAATTTTTATGTTTCCCTTTGCCACATAAAATTTATCGTTCCGCCATTCTCCGTAATATGGAGAAAAGTAATGCAGTGTAAATGCATTTCCTTTGGCCACAATACTCAAGATCTGTTTTATCTCCTGTATGGTCAGTTCTGTGGCCTGATAAGAAAGCGCCTCTACTGTAAAAAGAGGCGTGAGATGGATCGGTCCAATGATTGTCCTTGTGGTATCCTCTGTATAGGTCGTTTCAAAATCATAACCAAGATCCTTATCCGGCTGCTTTATTCTTTTTCCATTCATTAATATTGCTTCCTGTGCTGCCATCCTATCACCTCTTAAGTCAATTCAAATGGATTTTTCCCGGAATACGTCTGCCGGAGCTTTGCTTCCTCAATCATCTCCTCAAACAGTGTTCTTCGGTTGACCTGCATTACATTATGCAGCACCTTGCCATTCTCCTGGTCTCTGCCAGACTCCTCCCGGACGATCTTTCGGAGCAGGTCTTCTGGTGCTTCGATATTGTTTCCGTGCTTCTGGTCTCCCAATACCGCCAAAAATTCAGATCTGGGCGGAATTACGGCTCCCGATGCCAGATACGGCACATGCGGTACTCTCGGGAAGGAAGCGCTGAACCCAATCGTTCTGCTGCCTGTTGCCGTAGGAATTGTCCACGGACCAAAATTCATGGCAGCCTCAATACCCGCAATGGAATTGTTTATGTTGGAAATCCCATGATTCACAGTGCCAATAACAGAATTCATCTGGTTTCTGATATTTGATGTCATTCCTTCTATGATCTGGGCGACACTCTGCGCAATGTACTCCCATTTATCTGTCATGATGTTATACATAGATGTAGAATAGCTTTTGACAGTTTTGGTCATATTTGCCAGCTCTGTGGATGCCGCCAGCTTCATAGCTCTGAGGTTCTTCTTCACTTCTTCAGAAGAATTTCCCCATTTGAGCACTGTGACATCATCAATATCCCCAAAAGCCGTCTCCGTATCCGACTGCATGTTTTCCATAGACTCTGATACAGATTTTTCTGCCTCTTCCGTAGTGGTCTCGATTTTTTCCTGCGCATTGCTCATATGGGTATCCACGCTGCTTTCCACCGTCAACATTGCTCCCGGAATTTTTTCAGACAGGTATTGCGCCGCCTCTTCTGTATTGACTCCCATGGACTCAAGAACTTCTATTACAGAATCAAATGCATCCTGAGCCGTTTTCGCGCTGCCGTCTGTATTGATCAGTGCTGTCTGAAGTGTTACTAGAGCTCCCGGAGCCAAATGGAACTGATCTATCAAGAGCCTTACATTTTCTTCAAGCGCGCTATATGCAACCTGTGTATTCGGCACTGTCACGGTTGAATTGGACAAGGATGTATTCATTCCATCAATCGCCAGGGTCAAAGCGTCTATCATCTCATCAGACATCTGGTACTGCCCTCGGAGCAGATCAAACGCATATCTGGCCTGATCCGCGGTAACACCAGAATTACTCAGCTCCGTCATGAGCTGATTGGTGGCCTCTTTCATCTCTTCTGCCGACATGTCCCCGGATTCCAGGCTTTCCTTCAGCTCAAAAAGCTTCGTTGCTGTATCAGAGGAAATCCACCCTTTTTCTGTCAGAACATTGAAATAGGAATCCATAGATGCTCCAAACGCACTGGCAATCCCATTTCCGCCCTGCATAACTTCTATGAAGTCGCGCAGCCCGGAAAGCGCAACTGTTGCCGCTACTCCAACGCCTACGATCAGACCGGCTTCCCCGACCAGAGGAGCAAGCGCTTTCGCGAACCCGGCCAGTCCTCCTCCAGAGGATGTCCCTGCCGCCTTCGCAGCCGCCTCTCCGATATCTTCCAATAAGTCACCTGCGGAACTCGTTCCGCTGCTGAACAGGCTTTTGATCTTTCCGGCAACACTGGTAATGCTTTCCTCTGTGATCAGCTTCTTTCCGATTACGCTTACCAGTTTTTTTACCAGAGATCCGATTCCCGTGATATCCGCGATTTTTACGGCAATAAAGGCTTTTCCCAGGAACGCGGCGATTTTTCCGGCGGTCCCGCTTTCGCTCAGTCCGTCAAAAAGCTCTCCGATAGCCCCCGCAATGGCAGTGACCATACTCCACAGATGCCCGCCCCAGTCAACTTCTCTTAAGAATTTCCCAACGTTTCTCCCCAGTTCCTCCCAATCTGTATCTTCCAGAATATCCACAAGGAATCCAACCAATTTACTTAGAAAAGTATTCAGCGATTTCCCTGCCTCTTCCCATTCCAAATTGGAAAATGCCGTATTCAGGCCGTCTGAAACATTGTCTGCAATCTCATCCCACTCTACTGTTTCGGCAAGCTTCAATAGAGTGTCAAAAAGACCGTTGATGCCGTTTGTAAGCGTCAGGGCGATATCGCTGAAGCTGATCCGTGAAAAAGCTCCGTTGACTGCCTGTCCGATCGCCTCTCCAAGCTCATCCCAGCCAGTCAAACCAGCGCCGGATCTCCGTGACATATCGGATATAAAACCGCCGAGTATATTCCATGAAATCATGAAATAGTTTCCAAGAAGGTTTCCAAGGTTTGTCCATTGGATTTCCCCGATGGCGCCCCGGAGTCCCTGCGACAGCTTCCGGCCGATCAGGCCAAAATCAATCCCTCCTGGTCCGATCAGCAGGTTAAATGTGTTCACAAGTGTATTGACGCCTGCGCCCACCGTCCGGCCCAGAAGGTCAAAATCGAGGTGATTCACGAGGCTATTGAAGGTCCTTGTAAATGCATCTACGAATTTCGTGATCTTTGGGCCTACTTTTTTCCAGCTTATCGCACCATAAACTTTCTGAAGACCTTTGTTGATTCCATCTGCAACGAATTCGCCAAGGCCTTCCCAATCTTCCGCCTTTATGAGTTTTTTGATTTTATCCGCCAGATTTTTGATGAAATTTTCAATCGGGACCGTTTCAAACATGTCCCCCGGTGAGATCCCGCCTATTCCTCCGGCTGGAACAGATCCTCCCCCGTTCCCGCCGCTTCCTGAGGTATGGCCTGTATCTGTTGTTTCCCACCGCCTTACTTCGTCCAATCCTGACAGATAACTGTCATTTGCTTTCTCGGCATCTTTTGTCGAGTCCGCCAGGCGATTGGTTGCATCGGCGGCATCATCCGCCGCGTCAGCAGTAGACGATAATGAAGCCCTGTAGTCCTGCTGCACTCCGATCGCTTTTACAAAGCTGCTCTGCCCTGTCAGGGCGGCAAAGAACATCCCGACATAAGTCAATGCCTTTGATATCAGATTGATAAATGTCACCAGGATCGGAGAAACCACGGTAAGCAGCGGCGAAAAAGCTGTGGCAAAGCTGTTTTTCAGCCTTGTCAAAGCAGACATCAACGCGGACAGGCTAACGTTTGTTTCATCCGAATACTGCGCAAGGTTCTGGAAGCCTTCCCCGATTCCGCTTGTCAGTATGGAAATCGCACGGAATACAGTACTGAACAGTAAAGACGTACCCAGCATTTTTCCAAGAGACATCTGCGTGTTTTTTGCATGACTGTTCAGGCCGGCTATTGCTTTTGCCCCATTCCCGGCGCCCTTTATCAGGGTGGAGCTCATCCTTGATACGACCCTTGCCAGCCTGGAGACGCGGTCGGCAGCTCCCTTCAGCAATGCAGAATACTTTTTTGTTTTCTTATTCGCCCCGGTTACGGCATTCTCGTATTTCTTCAGCTTCCGGTTAAGCTTTTCAATCTTTTTCGCATTTTTATCGTATTCCTGGTACCCTAAACCAAGCCCGGCTGACTCCAGCTCCTTCTGCCTGTTTTTGAGCTCACTCAGCCTGCTGTTCAGGTCTACAATCCTCTGCCTGGAGATTTTTGTGTTATCCCCAATATCTTTCAGACGCTTCGCTTCTGCGGCTGCCTGTGCCTCCTTGGCTCTGGTCTCTTCCAGCTTCTGGTTCAAAGCAGCGACTTGTTCCGCCTCTTTTCTGGACTGCTCCGGCGTCTTGGCAAGCTCTTTGGCATATTCTTTGGCTTCTGTTTTCAAAAGCGCAAGTTTCCGGTAGGCGCGGTCAAACTCTTCATTTCCCAGACCTTTTCCCGCATCAGCAAGCTTCGCTAATTCCAGCTCCGCCTCACGGATTTTACCCGCCAGGGTATCAATGCCAAAAGGATTTGCGGATGGAGCCGGGGATATCAGATCTTTTTTATATTCCTGTGCGGCCTGATGCATCCGCTCCAAATTCAGGTAAGCGCTGTCATAGTCCTCATCCCCGAACCATTTTCCCTGACTTTCCAAAGTATCCAGGGCTTTCTGCGCTTCCTTCAGTTCCTGAAGAAATTCGTTGGTATCTTCCGCTGCTCCCTTCATGCCTCTTTCTATTTCAGCCGTAGCAGCCTGCGATTCCCGGCGCATTTTCCCCAAGTCAATTTCTACTGGCTCGTGCAGAGGCCCGTCGTAATCATCCTGTGGGGATTCTTCCATCCTGGTGATCGTAATCTTCTGCTCCTGTGTATCAGCCATCTCTTTTTTGGCTTTATCTGCTTCTTTTGCAGCCTCACGAGCTGCCTTCGCCGCTTTTTTCGCTTCCTGCTGCGCGCTTTTTGCCTTTTGTCCTGCGGAATCCGCGTGCGATCCAGCCTCAGAAGATGAGGAAGCAAGCTGATCCATAACAGATTTCAGATTTTTCTCAATATCCAGAACAGAGCGCGCCGCCCGTTTTGCAGACTCCTGAAGTCTTTTGCAGTCTGCCTGGAATCCTTCCAGATCAACGCCCGTCTCAATAATCAATGTCCCGTCCGGTTTTACCGCCATATTACCTCACCGCCTTAATCCAGCATTGCTTTCAGCCGCTCCTGTTCTTCCCTTTCTGCTTCGGAATATTTCTTTTTCAGGTCACAGATAGCTTTATTCTCCCTGTAGAATTCCTTCTCCCATTTTTCCAGTTTCTTTTTTTGGATACGTTTTTTCCGCAAAGAGACCACCTGGGAAAACAAACTCTCCCCAATCTCCATATAGGCGCCCATAAAAGTCCACCAATGAAGATAGGGGAGAGCTCTGATCTCTTTTCCAAGTACACGGTTGATAGACGGGATTATGATCGGGGCATCCTGTTCCCAGTCCATCAGCCGCGGTTTTGGTCCTTTTTCTTCCTCTGTTCCCAAATCAATAAATAAGACTGCCTGTTCTGCTGCTTCCATCCACAGTCTTCTCGGCATTTCCTGAAAATCTACAAACAGAATATCCAGGCATATCCACCACTTCTCATCTTCCTCGTAATCCGGATTATTAAAATATCCCAGAATATCCAAAACCGCACGAAAATCTGAGCGTATCTTGTATTTCCGGTCTCCTACAGGCAGTGACTCCGGAAGGTCCCAGGAATTCATTTATGATACTTTGCGGTAGCTTTCCGCACTTTTGACATTTTCTTTTCCACACGTTCATTGCTGATCGCTTCCATAATTCCAACAATCCCCTCAAGAACGTTTTCAAAGAAAAAGTCTCCGTTTGAAATCACGGTCAGAGGCCCGCATTTCTGGAACAGAGACTCAGAAACGTTGTATCCGAACAGATAATTTAACTGCTCTTTCACATTTTCAGAATATTCTACGATTTCTTCGTTGGACACATCTTCTGAAAATTTTGTATGATTGAAGAAATCAACCACGGAGCCATATCTTTTGAGGATGTCTGTATCGGTAGGGATAAATGACATTTTTCCAAGGATTTCTCCGTCCGCGTCCTCGATCGGGACTACGATTTTTCCTGTATCAACCTTTAATTTCAATGTTTTGTTTAAATCCTGCGGCATAATGCTCCTCCTTATTCCATATTTTCAATCCTTCAGGTTCCGTCAATCTCAGGAACCACCGCCGCCAGACTGGCTGGAATCTGGTGTAAATGTTTTCGTATCCGGCTTATACAGTCCTTTTGTCCTCTCTCCTACATAATTCACTGTAAACGGGATCTGGTAACCGGAGGTATCGCCGCCATAGGAAGTGGGGATGATGTAACAATCCTGTTTCCATGCTGTGTACCCGGCAGTAGCGGTCCCCTCCCAGAGATGCACTTCCAAGGCGCTCGTTTTGCAGTTGTCATCCTTATACCTGTTGTCAATGATCTCCTGAAGCTTCTGTGATAAGACGCTGTCCGTCCGTGCATAGTACGGATCCGCTTCAGAGGAAACCTCGTACCCATTATGTTTGAAAGAAAGGTCGCCAAGTATATTCGGCGTGATTTCCGTATCCGGATTCAGCTCAACGTTATACTCTTCAAGGTCTTCCCCCAGGCGTTCATATCCCGTTGCTTCTCCATTGCACAGGGAGCCGGAGTCAATAAAATGCGCCATGTACTTCCGGTCAATTTTTCCCTGCACAGTATCATCAAACAAGTGAAGATTGATTCTTTTCTTCATTTCCCATCCGTCCTTTCATATTTTATTCTTATCTCTTTCGATATACAGGATCCTGCCCTGTACCATATACCTGGCAAGCCCTGCCTCTGGATTCACTCCGGCAAAATTCGGCATATTCTGTAAGATCTCTATTGTTTCAACCTTGCAATTTTCTCCGAAATCCGGATATTCTTTTTTCTCATTCTGGCCATCCAGCCAATCCATAAACCCCTGCACAAAATTCATGCATTCCAGGTTCAGGTCATCATCATAGGTGGAGTATTCCTTTATAACTTCTATGGTAAAACCATAGGTTTTTCTCGCATCCCCATTGATGAATTTCTTTATCACCTGCTCTGCGTAATTTGTGATCAGGCCAAAGCTGTTGGCAGACTCCGGGGAATGATTAAAATGCAGGACATCACTGGTCAGCTCCTGTATTTTCGGTTCAAAATATTTCTTTACCGCATCATGCTTTGTCATAATTTCCGCTCCTTTAAATACTGGTCAAATGCCTTTACCAGATCGTCCCTTCTGGCCGTCATCATGGCTGTATCCCAATGTGACGTTGCCAGCGGGTGACGGAAGCCGCTGTGATGCAGCTTCCTGTCTGACGGGATTTTTGCCACCTTCGGGCGTGACCAGAACATGCCCTCTCCATTGGTAAACGCGCCTTTCTTGGTTTTAGGATCCACATACAAAGTCCCTTCCCATTGATAGTGGGCGTAGGGGCTCAGATAATGGATCTGGCCGTTTTTTTCGTCTGCGCTTACGCGGACATTCTGCGACAATGTTAATGTATCGGCCGGAACATAAGGCTCCATTAAACGCTTCGCGGTATTAGCCAGGTACAGCATCCCTTTCCGTCCGCCAGTCTTCTTTGCGCCGATCTCCAGAAGCGGTTTTTTCCATTCAAAGACAATCTTTGCCATATGCTCACCCTCCCAGTCGGTAATGCTTTGCCACGGGGAATGTAGTATTATCCGAAAAAGCCGTTACCTGAAACGCGTTTGGTTTGTACCGGTTCAGAAGCTGCGCGGCTGTATGTCCGCTTTCTCCGGTGATACGCTCCTGGCACTCTCCCAGGATCACGATATCTCCCTGAGAGATCGAAAAGCATCCTCCCGGGTTTCTGACAAATTCCGCATAAGGACGATATCTCCCATCTTCCGGGATCCTGACAGTGTATACATTCTGGGATATAGCCGCTGTATCTGAAAACCCCGTCTTGATCTGGGATTTCCAGAAACAGTTGTGAATCACTGTCCGGATCCATTTTTCTTTTCTGTCCTCTGTGAAGGATGCCATCACCCGGCTGTATAGAGTGATCGTAGAAATATAATTCCGGTTCATCCTCATACCCCCGTATACAGAAGGCCCGAAAAAGCCAGATAACGGTAGATAATCTCCCTTATCTTCCTGGCTTTCCCTTCCTCTGTATAAACAGACTGGGACAGGTCAAATGTACCGGATTCCCCATCGTTGCTGTATGATGTCAGAAGGCCGGCCCCGCCCTGCTCCCGCGCCTGCGTTTCAAATTCATTTGCCCGGAATAAAAATTCCGCAATTTCGCAGATACAGTCCTTTACGGACTCTGTGATCAAGCCAGAATCTTTTTTCAGCCTTCCCATAGTCCGCTTATCAATCTCTCCTTCTGCCATTCTTTCCCAGTAATTCCAGGAATCCTTATAAATGAGAGGCGTGTCGCTGCATCTTGTATAATTCTCGTAGTATGTATAATCCACATACATCTGCATATCCACTCCTTACGCCATGATGCCGGATGTTTTCAGGTTTGTGATGATATCGGCAATCGCCTGAGCGCAGGTTTCAGCCGTAGCCTCCGCCTGCGTAAAGGTAACTGCAGCCGCTTTCTTCACACCTCCAAGCTCCTGTTCGGTCGCAGCCGGAAGCGTATATCCCGCGCTCCCGCCCTGTCCGTTCCAGTTATCTGCGATATGCTGTATTAAATCGGCGATCTGGTCTTCCGTCAGGTCCTCCAGGGAGCTGCCGCAGGCTTTCACCGCCAGGTTTTTCAATGCATCTGTGATCTGCATGTTATCCCTCCTTTATTTCAGGATCGCGAACGGGCATCTTTTGGTCTTGTCTGTCTTCAGAGAATTGATTGGGTTCGGGATCTCCCAGCCCAGCCGCATGACCGCACGCAGCGCGATCATATCGTTCTGCATCAGATTGTAGGCAATCGTACCGTCTGTATTCTGGATCACACCCTCGGTAAACAGCTTGAAGGTGATATCCTGCCGGATCGCGTACGTAAGCTGGCCGAAATCCCCGGAAATCATCAGGGCCTTGCTTTTGTCAAACGCTCCGTTATTGGGGAAATTCATGGAGCTTCCATCCAGAGTGTAATTTGTCCCTGTCTGCATATCGCTCTTAAAAAGCGGCTGCCCTGTGGAATCCCTCAGACCCCTGAGCTTTGCCCGCATGGATATATCCGCCATATGGGCGTTTACAAAATACCCGGATTCCTCTACCTTCGCGATAACGCCGGCCTCTCCCATGATCTTTTCGTAAAGGCTGTCTCCGTCTGAAAGCGTTACAGTTGCTCCGGCCTTTGTCGCCGTGGTTACTACATCATCTCTCCAGGTAGAAGGTTTATCAGCGCCAAAAAGGATGGCGCCGTCAATTTTCTTTCCAAACGCCTCGACGATCCTTGGTCTCACCTCTCCCCAGATGTCATATTCCGAATCATCCAGCACTGCCTCGGGAACGGGAACGATCACGGCGATCTCTTCCGCGGTGATCATCTTCTTATCCCATGCCTGCTTAGTTGTCTGCTTCTGCCCGGTATCCCCGTTTACAAAATAAGCGATCGGCAGCATATCCAGTACGGGGATCTTATACTGCCTTGAGGTCATATTTGCCAGCTTTCTGCCTCTAGACAGTACGGCCGACTGGGTTATAACGCCCTGGATGATCTCGTTTGCTTCCTGTACCGGGATCAGGGAATCCGCCCCTGTACGGTCGATGATGTTCACATCACTGTCAAACATCCTTAAATTCATTCGATTTCTGTTCATCTTTTACCTCCATTATCTTCTTGCCGCCCGCCGGATCGCGTCATTGATGGACGTATTCATATTTCCTCCCGAACTATTGCTTTCCGTACTGGAAGATCCTGAAATCCGGTATCCCCCTGCGCCTGTATAACGAGGATTTTCTTTCAGGAACTTCTCTGCCGCCTTGGAAAAGTCTGTTTTATCATCCACCAGCTTGCTGACCTTGAACATGACATAATCCAGGTCATCATCTTTAACGCCTTTCGCCCGCAGCACTTTTTCATTCTTCATCTCTGCGTTTTCTCTCAACGCGTCGTCACGTTCTTTCTGGATCTTGTCAATATCCGGCTTGTTTGCAGCCTGCCTTGTTTTAAACTCTTTTATGGCTGTCGTGATCTCTTCCTCGCTCAGCCCCTGTTTCCGGTAGAAGTCCGCCAGCGCTGCCCTGGACGCTTTTTCAGCCCTGTTGTTGGCGATCTCTTCCGCCTGCTCAAATGTGTACCCGGTGCTTCCGCCCTGGCCACCGTCACCAGCCCCACCATTTCCTCCGGTACCGCCTTCTCCATCAAAAATGTGTAAATTCATCTTTTTATCTCTCATATTTACCTCCGTTTCGCCCCGACGGGCTCCCACAGCTTTTCCTGTCTTCATGTTTTGGACATAATAATAGCCCCTCTCGCCTGAGGAGCTTAAAGATACTCTATGCAGTTGTATTCCTGATTGATAGCCGCAATTCCAAGGAACCAGGCGTCTACCAATGTTCTGCCCTTATCAGACAGCTTCTGCCATTTAATCACGGTCATTCCGCTGCCAGCGTCCGCGCAGATGCAATCTCCTGTCAGATCCTGAAGAGCATTGATCAGACCGCAGGTCAGCGCCGATACCCCAGCGCATACAATGCCCTGGCCATTAATATGCCGGTTTGCATGGCCGTCCATACGGATGCCGTCCGGCCTTACTTTTACCTTTATCATTTATCTCTCACCTCCTGAAAATGGGTATAAAAATACCACCGACCTTTTTGATCAGTGGTATCAATATCCGTGCCATTTACATTTCTCACATATTTCTTCCCAGTTTGGTTTTTTCTTGAACTTTTCCGGGACAGTATCCTTCTTCAGGATTCCGTCTACTGCATCTGAGTTTTCGATACAATCAATATTTTCAATTTCCGCATCCACCAATGGACACATCACAAAGTCAGGTCCGCCCATTCTTCAACACCTCCATAGCTGCCGTTACCTTTTCATCATATTGTTCCTTTTTAAAAGCTGTCTTGATGTGCTGCGCTTCGTTATCCACAAAAGCCGCACCCTCGCTGCTGTAATAGTTTGTGAATTTTCCTTTCCATTTTGTAGTAGAGAACAACGCATTTTGAATAAAGCCTTTTGCCTCAGCCTCCGTTACATTATGCCCTCGTTCCTGGTTTATATGTTTCTCGTCAAACGAAAGTTTATTAACATCAGGAATTTGGGGCTTCAAATCAATCTCTCCCCTCATTCCAGCTGATTTCATATCTGCTTTTATTTTATCATTTACGGCCATTTCTTCAAGCACTTTTTGCTGCGTTTTGGAAGGCATGAATTTTCCTCTCAATCCATCCTGGTATACCCGCTTCATCTGCTCTGGCAAGCCCATGTTTTTTGAAAAATCCTTGTATTCCTGCATCTGTCCCTGATACCTTGCCTTTTTCAGCGTGATATCCTGATCGGAAGCTCCCCCTCGCTGGAGCAGCCGGATGTCCTGCCGGGTCTTCCGCATCTTCCGCTCCATATACCGCTGTCTCTGCAAGGCCTCGTAGGTAGTGTACTGTTTCCCATTGTATTCTCTGGGTGTGTTTTCCTCCCGTATCATATCAGCTAACTGCTCGTCGGTATAGTTACGGATGGATCCAGGCGGGAAAGCGTCGTAGTCATGGTAACAGTTTACACCCAGAAGCCCATCCGCTCTCCCAAGTCCGCACACATCTATAAGCTGCTGCATTGTGTATACCCGTCCCTGCCATGGCTGATGTGTCGGCCTGGCGCCGGTGTGCGCAGATACCTCGTACTGATCCACTCCCAATTCTTCCGCAACCTGCTCGTTGATCTTCCCCTGCACCTGCCGGAACCCGGTCATGATAGACATTCTGGCCGCTACATCCACCCGGAATCTCTTACCGGAATTATAATCAATGTACCGCACGCCAGAATTTGTCATTTGGTTCACTGCGCGGGATAAAGCGGTGTGGAAATCAAAAGCTCCTGAAAGGATGTCCCACATGGCGTTGTCCAGAGTATCCCGGTAAAAGTCCATTAGCGGGGAGTACATGATCTTTTCTGTAGCTGGGTCTTTAATTGCAAATCCCATACTTCCTGTGATATTCCTGAAGCTGTCCTTTGTCTGCTGCCGGATCCCCTCGATCAGCTCCTGAAGCTGCATGTTCTCTTCGAAAGGGATCTGTTCCCGGCCAAACAGTTCATAGGAGCGCTTATGTCCATAATACTCCTCATAAACTGTGTCAGAAAATATATGATCAATATCCGTATCAATATTGCCTAACGCCTGCCGGATCATATCCTTTATGCGGGTCTCTGATTCCCCTAACTGCTGCAGTCTCGTGATCTGCCAGTCAGACGAAGCAGAGGAAAAGCCGTTTTCCCTGATCCTGCCTACAATGTCCTCCATGATACGGATTTCCAGATCCGAAATGTGTTTCACTGCCTCCTGGGGGATCTGCTCCAGTTCTCCCTGCGATCTCATTCAATCACCTCGGCCGGCTCCTGTATTTTCTTTTTTGCCTGTTCCTCCGTTTCCCCGTACCACTTTGCCCTGTACTCTTCAAGCCTCATCGCTCCCATACTTACATCCTGGCGGTCACTGTTCCTCTCTGCTTCTTTATCCTCTATGATAGAATCGTCAAAGTCGATCGTGATCTTTGTCTCCGGGTTCAGCGGCTGGTCCACGGTAATGCCAAGGCGTATGATGATCCGAACCAACTGCTTGATGGCATCCTCCAGGATAATTTCATGCTTCTTCAGCATCCGGTACATATCAGAGTTTTCAGAGATCACTTCCGTGGCGGTCTTCGCTTCTCCTCCATCAAAACGGTACCGCTCTGTACCGAACCCGCATTTCATTGAAAGATAATTAAGATCATCGTTGATCGCCTTGCTATGCTGCTCCGCGCGGATGTCCATGTTTATTTCATGGATCATCCCTTCCTCATCTTTGTTATAATTATCCGGGAGTTTGTAAAATACGGTATCATCAGGATCAAAAGCCATAGATCCGTCAATATTCTGCAGCATTTCCGGCGCAACGAAGATCCTTTTCTTTCCAAGCTCAAATTCATTACAGTATGAATCGTACTCAATATCCAGTTTCATAAGAGTACTTATAGCGTTTGCAAAGATGGCAACTCCCATAGGATTGCTTTCATCTTCATCCGCATTGTTTACGATATTCAGGCGGTCAAGCACAAATTGGGGCTCCGGGCTGCCTGTATCAATCCGGGGAGCCAATCCCTCAAAAGGTCTCAGCTCCTTCCACTCTTCAGGAGAAAGCTCCTTTCCTTCCCTGCTGCCGGAAACATTTTCCAGTACGACATTTTCAATAACATATAAACCATCCTCAAGTTTATGGTGCTGCACCTGTACATACTTTTTTCTGTTCACCGTATGGGGAAAAGTAAAGACGCACTCCGTCACTATACCGTTACGCCAGCTCACAGGGTAGATGTTTTCTGCACTCACATAGTTGATCCCTATCTTTCCATTGATCACAACATTGTCCCCATTGACTTCTGTATCATACAGGTACGGTATGTATGCAACTGTCCCGGTATAGGCCTTCCGCTCCTGATAATCATTTCCCAATACCAGAAAGCGGTTCTCATCCAACACTGATTTTACAAAATTACCTGTCGCTTCATCAGAAAGCGTGATCTGCACCCTTTCATTCAGAAGCAGATCCGCGATATCCTCTGAAACTTTTTTCGCCATCCCCATGCTTTTTCTCTTCCGCCTTGTATACGCCCCCTGTCCGGTATACACTTTATAGAAAGAGAAACCTCTGACGTTCGAGTTGTACCAGCTTCCCCATTCTTTTATTTTTCGATAGAATCCCGCGTCCAGCGTATCAATCCCCTTCTGCCGGAAATAACTAAAAATATCCATCTTCATTCATCTCTTTCTTTGCTATGTCTACTTCATACTGCTTCTCTTCGGTATCTACCGGAAGCCAGCGCTTTATATACTTCCAGACTCCCATGACTGCGTAACGCAGCGCGTCGCATCCATGATCTTCCTCTTTCACAGGAACTTCCTTGCCCTTCTCTATGGACTTTTTATCATATTGGTACAGGCCCATTTCCCGTATCAGGTTCTTTTGCGCCGGCGCAATTTTCAGGATCCCGAAGGTAAGGGATTTCTGTACCCGGCTGATCCCCAGCGCTACATCGTTTTCCGCGTCCCGCATCAGGACACTGTAATCCAGGCTCGTGCTGTGTACCGCGCGTCGGATCTCTTCCCGCAAGCCTTTTGCAGATGGATCCAGGTAAATATAAAAAGCCCGCGTCCCATACTCCTCATGGATATGATCCGTAAGTTCTATAAGATCCTGCGCGTACTCAGACGGGCTTCTCTGCCTCCCGGTTTCACGTCCGCTGTGGTAATACTCATTTAGGCCAGCAAATTCCCTCCGGTAGGTATCAAGTCCGAACGCCTGGTAAGTGGTAGCGTTCTGCTGCCCGTAGTCACCGCCGATATAAACGCGGTCATATTGCCGCCCTTCCTCCGGCTTCTGCCTGTGCCGGTCCGAGAACATATAGTAGATCAGTTCGTCCACTCCAACCGGTTCCCCCAGCCAGATCCAGCGGTACATTTTCTCATCTGCCGCTTTCATCATTTCCGCGGACTCAATAAGAGCCTTTCCCAACCAGTCCTCCGGCACATCCCGGTAATCCGTATGGATGTGGATGCAGTCCGGCCGCTGTTCCATCTTCCTGCACCAGACATTTACCGGAGCATTTGGGTTCTTCGGCGGGTTATACAGATAAAGCATCTGGAATCCGGCGCTGTTCCCACGGACGAACGTCGCTTCAATGTTTGCAAATTCATCCTCGCCCTCCCCATCGTCAAAGAATTCCGTTGCTTCGTCTATTACAACAAGCTTGATAGGCTTATCTTCATCAATAATACCCTTCGTATCGTCAATTCCATCTGAGCCGGAAAAATAAATGGTGGTGCCATATTTCTTATAAGTAATCTCCATAGGGCTCTTGGTGATGCAGAAACGCTTTTTCGGGATCTGCAGGCGGTTGATGCCGCGGAGCATTTCCTTGTAGACAGTTTTCCGGAGCTTATTGTGATGCTTGCGGAGAACCACCGCCGATCCATGGGGATCCGCGATAATCTGATAGTCTGTACGGATAGCCGCATAGCTGGATTTTGTACCCGCGCGGCCGGAAGTCAGGATGATATGTTTGTGGCGCGTATCATTGAATATTGGCAGATACTTCGGTATGATCAGCTCCGATATCCTTACCTTCTTTTTCCCATGCATCATTGATCACCTCAATTCCGTCATCCTCATCACTGCTGCCGGAATACATGTGTTCCGTCTGGGCCTTGATCTGGTCGATCCGGGCTTTCTGCTCATCTGAAGCAGCCTCCCAATCCTTATGCAGCATCTCATCATACTGTTTGATCATGGACCGTAATTCCCCCTGGGCCCTCGCCTGAGCCTTCAAGAACTCATTTTGTTTGTCCCAGGCCTGCTGCACTTCCCAGCGTTCTCCGAACACGTTGCCGTCTTTTCTTTCAATTTTCTCAATGGTCTTATCTTGCTGATCTTTTACATAGGCGATCCTCTGGGCCCGTATGATGGCAGCATAAGCAATCTGGATCTGATGCCAGAGAAGATCTAAAGGATCCGCCTCTTCAATGGCAGAAAAAATCTCCCGGGTTTCTTCCGGGAGATACTTGCTGAAAAAGCCATATTTCTCAGCATTTTTATTTAGTTTGGGCGCGCCATGCCCGGCGGCGTTACGGTTGCCCTTCTGCCCGCCCCGGCGCTTTGCAACGTTGCGTTTCTTCTTTGCAACGTTGCAATCCCACTTGTATCTGTTCTTCCAGCTCCGCACTGTCCCTTCCGGGATGTCAAGCTGGTTTGCAATCTCAATCAATTTCAGCCCCTGATCAAAAAGCTTTTTCGCTTCTGTCACGCGCTGATCCGGTCCTCTTGGCAACTATCACCACCTCTCAATCATTTGTTTTGGAGTATAGGAAAAGCAGCCCCGGAGGGCTGCCTCCATCTTTGTTCT
>DSLMC04103__coassemble_594_pt1 | contig 25027 bp, 23 predicted proteins | sample DSLMC04103__metabat2_high_PE_018 | metagenome-assembled genome bin DSLMC04103 | reverse complement strand
GCTGGCCGTACTGATCATTCCTATTATGGAGATCGTCAAGGCTGTCCAGCGAAAGACAGAAAAAATGTAACCATTCAGGCCGCGTGTTTTTAAACAAAATAACTCATCAAATATAGGGATATCCTCTGGACATCCCTATATTTATGTGCTAAAATTGCTAATCACTGATACAGGAAGAACGTCCATCCGGAGATCCTGTACGGGTGCTGGGATACAGCAGAAGTTATTGATTTACGAGGAGAGAGCATATGAGAAGTAAACACAGAAGAGTCAGTTTTCAGAGGACCATGTATGCCTGCTTTGTGGGATATGTGGTTCAGGCGGTGGTGAATAATTTTGTTCCTCTGCTTTTTGTCATGTTTCAGGACAGTTACCAGATCCCACTTTCCAAGATTACCCTGCTGATCACAGTGAATTTTGTTTTTCAGCTTGTGATCGATATGGGTTCAGCGGGATTTGTAGACAAGATTGGTTATAAGGCCTCTATTATGATCGCGCATATCTGCGCAGCGGTAGGGCTGGTCGCCCTGACGATACTGCCGGAGATTTTTTCGGATCCATTCGTAGGGATTCTCGTGTCCGTCATGATTTATGCGGTGGGCGGAGGCCTTCTGGAGGTTCTGATCAGCCCTATCGTGGAAGCCTGCCCTACGCCGAATAAGGAAAAAGCCATGAGCCTTTTGCATTCCTTTTACTGCTGGGGACATATGGGAGTGGTTTTGCTTTCCACAGCCTTTTTCAGCGTTTTCGGTATCTCTAACTGGAAAATTATGGCTGTTTTGTGGGCGGTGATCCCGGCGGTAAACTGTATTGTGTTTTTTACAGCGCCCATTTATTCTCTTCAGGAAGAGGGAGAGAAGGGGCTGACGATCCGGGAACTCCTGTCAAAGGGGATCTTCTGGGTAATGATCCTTTTGATGGTCTGCGCCGGAGCCAGCGAGCAGGCGGTAAGCCAGTGGGCTTCCACCTTCGCGGAGCAGGGGCTTGGAGTCAGCAAGACCATAGGGGATCTGGCGGGCCCGATGTCCTTCGCCTTTATGATGGGACTGTCCAGACTGTTTTACGGCAAATACGGAGACAAAATAAACCTGGACACTTTTATGAGCGGAAGCGCTGTTTTGTGCGTGATCTCCTACCTTTGCATCTGCTTTGCGCCCCTTCCGGTCCTGAGTCTGGCGGGCTGCGCTGTCTGCGGTTTTTCTGTAGGAATTCTCTGGCCGGGAACCTTCAGCAAGGCAGCGGCGGCGATCAAAGGGGGCGGAACCGCTATGTTCGCCTTTTTTGCCCTGGCGGGGGATCTTGGCTGTTCCTCCGGCCCTACTCTGGCGGGCTTTGTATCCAGCCATTTTGGAAATAATCTTAAGGCAGGAATTCTGGCAGCGATCGCCTTCCCGGTACTGCTCCTGGTGGGAATGGCTCTCAGCAAGAGAGTGAAGTCCTGAGAGGAACGGGAAAGGATAAAAAGCGTCTGCGGGAGCAGGCGCTTTTTATCTCTGTTTTACTTATAAATCCCGTTTACGGTTACGTCAAACACAGCTTCCCTGCCGTTCAGATCGTCCACGCCGTAATCCTCGGGAAAGGTTACGGTTACTTCTACTTCATTTCCGGGATGTGAACCGATCAGCTGTTCCTCAAAATCGTCAATGTAGCTGCCGGAGCCGATAACAAGAGTAGTTCCCATGCCGTCGGTGCTTCCGCCGTCAAATTCTGTGCCGTCGACACTTCCCACATAGTCAATATTAACAGTATCCCCGTTTTCTACAGTGAGAGAAGCGTCTGTCTCAAGAGAGGGAGCCTCCGTGGGGGTGACTGCCGCGGCTTCTGAAGAAGTGCTTCCGGCTGTTTCATTGTCATTTCCGGAATTGGAACGCCGGACGCTGTCCGCGATCAGTACGGCGATCAAAAGAAGAATTACAGCAATGGGAACAGCGACCGCAAGGATCCTGTTCCGTTTCTTTTTCTTTTCCATACGCCTTCTTTCTGCTGCGCGGCGCTCCTGCGCCATTTTTCGGTTTTCTTTTTTCATGAAGACGTCTCCTTTGCTTGGTTTATATAATGATGATATCAAGGGCCAAATTCTTATTTGCCGCTGATATCATATAATTTATGCCTGGCCGGCAATGGCCTGCTTCACATGGTCGATAAAAAGAGAGCGGATGCCGGGATATTCCCCAAGACCCTTCAAAACCGGCTGTACCTCATAGTTTTTCTGCCGGAACTGATATGCCCATGAATCCGGCTCGTCGCCTGCCATATCGTTGTGAGCGTGATCTCCGGCTACGATCATAAAGGGTGCGAGAACCACCTTCCTGGGAGAGTAAGAACAGACCTCCTTTACAAGATCCTGAATGGTGGGATTCCCCTCTACGGTGCCGAGAAAAATATTGGAATGACCGTGGGCCTTAAACATGCTGTCAAGCTGTGCGTATATGGAATTAGCCTTATGTGAAGTGCCGTGTCCCATCAGCACCAGGGCTGTGTCGTCACGGTGATTTTTAAATTCCTCAGCCACGGCGCCGATTACCGCGTCTGCGTCCTCCTGACTGGAAATCAGAGGTGTTCCGAAGGAGATAGAGCGAAAATCATCTCTGAAAGAGAGCGCTTCTTCCTTCATAATATTGTTTTCAATTCCGTCCAGAATATGGGTGGGCTGGACGATCACCTCGGTGATCCCGTCTGACTTCATCTGCGCCATGGCTTCCATTACATTGGGAATATATAGATTATCCCGCTTCTTCAGGACAGCCAGGATTTTTTTGCTTGTCCAGGCCCGGTAAACACGGTAATCGGGAAAAGCAGCGGCAATGTCATTTTCAATTTTTTCAATAGTTGCTTTTCTGGCAGTCTCATAGCTTGTTCCGAAGCTGACTGCGAGAATGGCTTTGTCTGCTGTGTGGTTCATTTAAAATCCTCCGTTTTGATATTTGATTTCCAATTGATATTTTCCATATCCGGTCCTCCGCTTTCCGCTATGGAAATCATGATATCCGCGTTTTTCCATTATACTATAAACCTCTTTGCCAGGGAATAAGAAAAATGTGAAAATGTTTTAAAATTTGCTGTTATATTGACATTTCTCCGGGCAAAAGCTAAGATATGAAGCATATGAATAGAGTAGGTTTGTGGAAACGACCAGACAGAAAGGCGGATACAGAATGACAAGGATTGTAAAAGGCGCTGCGGAGCTTATCGGGAACACTCCGCTTATGGAAATTGTACAGATTGAAAAAGAGCTGGGGCTGAAAGCGACAGTTCTGGCGAAGCTGGAATATCTGAACCCGGCGGGAAGCGTCAAGGACAGAGCGGCGAAATATATCATTGAGGATGCGGAGGAAAAGGGACTGCTGAAAAAAGGCTCTGTGATCATAGAGCCCACCTCCGGGAACACAGGGATCGGGCTGGCTGCTATCGCGGCTGTCAGGGGCTACCGTCTGATCCTCACCATGCCGGAAACCATGAGTGTGGAACGGAGAAACATCCTGAAGGCCTATGGCGCGGAGATCGTTCTGACAGAGGGCGCACGGGGAATGGCAGGCGCTATTGAAAAAGCCCGGGAGCTTTCCGCCGAGATCCGGGGAAGCATGATCGCGGGACAGTTTGTGAATCCTGCAAATCCAAAAGCCCACAGAGAAACCACCGGGCCGGAAATCTGGAGAGATACAGAGGGCAGGACGGATATTTTTGTAGCGGGGGTCGGCACAGGCGGAACCATCACCGGAGTCGGCGAATATCTGAAGGGCAGAAACAAAAATATAAAGGTAGTGGCGGTAGAACCGGAGGATTCTCCTGTTTTGTCAGGGGGAAAAGCAGGCCCTCATGCAATTCAGGGGATTGGGGCCGGATTTGTGCCGGAGGTTCTGAATACAGAGATCATTGATGAAGTGATGAAGGTTGGAAGCGGGGAATCCTTCCGGGCCGCCGGGCTGCTGGCCAAAAGAGAGGGCGTGCTTGTGGGAATTTCCTCAGGAGCGGCTCTTCATGCGGCTATCGAGCTTGCGAAACGCCCGGAGAACCAGGGAAAGAATATTGTAGTTCTTCTTCCGGATTCCGGGGACAGGTATTATTCCACGCCGCTGTTTACAGAATAAAGTAAAAAACAGTCCTCCTTTGTCAGAAAGAAAATGCTTTCTTTCAGGGAGGAATATTTACGGCTGCCCGCATATGAGGCGGACAGGATGATAAAAGACAAACGGACGGAGATAAAGACAGATGAATCAGACAGACGCGGATAATATAAAAGGAAAGAATTTGGAGGGCCCCGGAGAAACGCAGGAGGAGAAGCGTGTCCGGGAGATTGAGCGGAGTATCATCAAGAAATTCCGTAAAACAGTCTGGAGACGTTTTACAAAGGCCCTGAACGATTATGAGCTGGTAAAGGATGGGGACAGGATCGCCGTCTGTATTTCAGGAGGAAAGGATTCCATGCTTATGGCGAAGCTTTTCCAGGAGCTGGCCCGCCATGGAAAGAAGAATTTTGAGGTTGTATTCCTGGTGATGAATCCGGGATATAACGAACGCAACTACCGGCTTATTCTGGAAAACGCGAAGCTTTTGAATATTCCCATAACGGTATTCGAATCGGATATTTTTAATATCGTGGCTTCCGAGGAAAGCTCGCCCTGTTACCTCTGCGCAAGGATGAGAAGGGGCCATCTCTACAGTAAGGCGAAGGAGCTGGGCTGCAATAAGATCGCCCTGGGACATCATTATGACGATGTTATCGAAACAATCCTGATGGGAATGTTATACGGAGCCCAGGTTCAGACGATGATGCCCAAGCTCCACAGCACGAACTTTGAGGGGATGGAGCTGATCCGTCCCATGTATCTGATAAGGGAGGAAGATATCATACACTGGGCGGATTATAACCAGCTTCACTTTATCCGCTGCGCCTGCCGCTTTACGGAGCGGGTCGCCGCTGCCCCGGAGGAGGACAAGGGGTCCAAGCGCGCGGAGGTGAAAGAACTGATACGCCAGCTTGCGTCCAGGGACCCGGTGATCGAGTTCAATATTTTTAAGAGTGTGGAAAACGTGAATCTGAATACGGTGATCGCGTACAAAAAGGACGGTGTAAAGCATCATTTCCTGGAAACCTACGACCAGGCGGGGAGATGATTTCTTGCAATCGCCGCCGTGAGTATGCTATAATAACATCTGGAAGCGGGAGAACACAGTATGAATCAGAGATTTATGGATGCGGTGGAGGAGAATCCGGTGATCGCCGCGGTAAAAAATATGGACGGCCTGGAGCAGTGCTGCAGTCTTGAGGATATCCGGATCGTTTTTATTTTGTTCGGGGATATCTGTTCCATTGGCGGGATCGTCCGCAGGATCAAAGCTGCGGGGAAGCTTGCTATGGTGCATGTGGATCTGATCGGCGGATTGAGCACCAGAGAGGTGGCGGTGGATTTTATCCGGCAGAATACGGACGCGGACGGGATCATCACCACGAAACCATCCCTCGTGAAAAGGGGAAGAGAGCTTTCTCTGTATACGGTTCTCCGATATTTTCTTCTGGATTCCATGGCTTATGAGAATATTCTTCAGCAGCAGTCCGTGGTGAGACCTGATTTTATTGAAGTGCTTCCGGGAGTGATGCCCGGGATCATCAAAAGTCTGTGCAGGGAGCTGAAGGTTCCGGTGATCGCAGGCGGGCTGATCTCAGACAGAGAAGCGGTGCTGAACGCCCTTTCCGCAGGCGCGGCCGCGATTTCCTCTACGAACCATCAGGTGTGGAGACTCTGACGGAAATTTACGTCTCTGTACAGTGAGGGTACCCTCTCTTTACAAGGGCATACACGCCTCTTGTGCAGAGAGGGTAAGAACTGCGGAGCAGAAAACAGATCAATACAGAGTGGCATGAGAAAAGAGAGCCTGACAGATAGCGCATAAGGATATGCGTTTATTTGCCGGGCTTTTTTTGTATCATAGGAGACGCTTTGCTGTATAAATGTGCGAAAATATTGATTTTCCTATGATATAAAAACTGAAAAATCATATAAGGAAAGGAAGAGCGCAATGATTTATGACGTAATTATTATCGGAGCGGGAGTATCCGGCTCCGCCTGCGCCAGAGAGCTGTCGAGGTACCAGGCGGAGATCTGTGTGCTGGAAAAGGAGGAGGACGTCTGCTGCGGCACTTCAAAGGCCAACAGCGGAATCGTCCATGCCGGATACGACGCGGAGGAGGGTTCCCTGAAAGCGCGGCTGAATGTGAGAGGAAACGAGCTTATGGAGGAGCTTTCCCGGGAGCTTGATTTTCCCTTTGAGAGAAACGGCTCCCTGGTGCTTTGCTTTGAGGAAGCCAGATTATCTGATCTGCAGCGGCTTTATGAAAAAGGCCTTGCGAATCATGTGAAGGGACTGCGGCTTCTTGACCGGGAGGAGGCGCTGGAGATGGAGCCGAACCTTTCGCCTGAGATCTGCGGGGCGCTGTATGCTCCCGGGGCCGGGATCGTCTGCCCCTTCGGACTGAATATCGCCCTGGCGGAAAATGCGGCGGCAAACGGCGTGGAATTTCGGTTTGACACGGAGGTAAAGGATATCACGAAGGACGGAGGGGAATGGGAGCTTCGCACAGATAAAGGCGTCTTCCGCTCCAGATGCGTGATCAATGCGGCAGGTGTTTACGCGGACCGCTTCCACAATATGGTCAGCAGTCATCCCATTCATATTACGGCCAGGAAGGGAGAATACTGTCTGCTGGACAAAAGCGCCGGGAAGCATGTGTCGAAAACTGTTTTTACACTTCCCGGAAAATACGGAAAGGGCGTGCTGGTGGCGCCTACTGTTCATGGAAACCTTCTGCTGGGGCCCACGGCGGCGGATATAGACGACCGGGAAGGAAACAATACCACGGCGGAGGGACTCCGGGAGGTTCTGGAAAAGGCGGGCAAAAGCGTCCGGGAGCTTCCTTTCCGGCAGATCATTACCTCGTTTGCCGGTCTCCGGGCCCATGAGGACGGAGATGATTTTGTGATCGGAGAGCCCCGGGACGCGGAAGGCTTCATCGACTGCGCGGGAATTGAATCTCCCGGTCTTACAAGCGCGCCTGCCATAGGTGAGCTGGTGACGGAGCTGGTCCGGAAAAAATATGACTTGCAGAAAAAGAAAGAGTTTATATCCTCCAGAAAAGGAATCCTGGATCCGGAGACATTAAGCCGGGAGGAACGTGCGGAGCTGATACGGAAAGCTCCCGCTTATGGAAACATTGTCTGCCGGTGCGAGAAAATTACAGAAGGAGAGATCCTGGACGCTGTCCGCAGACCTCTGGGAGCCAGATCCCTGGACGGGATCAAGCGCAGGACAAGAGCCGGAATGGGGCGCTGCCAGTCTGGTTTCTGCTCCCCCAGGGTGATGGAGATCCTTGCGTCAGAGCTGGATATTCCCATGGAAGAGATTACAAAAGCAGGGGGGAATTCGCCCATAGTACTTGGAAAGACAAGAGATACGGGAGCAAAGGGGGAAGAGTGATATGAGAAAGTATGATGTGGCGGTGATCGGAGGCGGTCCCGCAGGACTGGCGGCGGCTGTGTCAGCCCGTGACAACGGAGCGGAAAGGGTTCTTATTCTGGAAAGGGACAAAGAGCTTGGAGGCATTCTGAATCAGTGCATCCACAACGGATTCGGCCTGCACACCTTTCAGGAGGAGCTTACAGGGCCGGAGTATGCGGCGCGTTTTATTGATCTTGTGAAGGAAAGAAAGATTGAATATAAACTGAATACAATGGTTCTGGAAATCAGTCCCCAAAAGCGGGTGACGGCCATGAACCGGGAGGAAGGACTGATTGAAATTTCCGCCAAAGCTGTGATCCTGGCCATGGGCTGCCGGGAGAGGCCCCGGGGCGCCCTGAATCTTCCGGGATTCCGCCCTGCCGGTATTTTTTCCGCAGGAACTGCTCAGAGACTGATCAATATAGAAGGCTATATGCCGGGCCGCGAGGTGGTAATCCTTGGTTCCGGAGATATCGGTCTGATTATGGCTAGACGCCTGACGCTGGAGGGCGCGAAGGTAAAGGCAGTGGCGGAGCTGATGCCTTATTCCGGGGGCCTGAAAAGAAATATTGTCCAGTGTCTGGACGACTACGGGATTCCTCTGAAGCTCAGTCACACGGTGGTGGACATTAAAGGAAAGAAACGGGTAGAGGGAGTTACCCTGGCCCGGGTGGATAAAAACGGAATTCCGATACCCGGCACGGAGGAAGATTACCGCTGCGATACCCTGCTTCTTTCCGTGGGACTGATTCCGGAAAATGAGCTTTCCCGGGATATGGGAGCGGAGATGGATCCCGTCACCTCCGGCCCCAGGGTCAACGAGAGCCTGGAGACGAGCATCGAGGGAGTGTTCGCCTGCGGCAATGTGCTGCATGTCCATGATCTGGTGGATTTTGTGTCGCAGGAGGCAGGGCTGGCCGGGAAACACGCGGCCGTCTATATACAGAAGGGAAAAAGCTCCGGAGAAGGAGGACAAACGGAAAGCAGGGATGGCGAGTCTGAAAAAAATGTTCTCCTCAAAGCGGCAGAGGGGATCCGCTATATTGTTCCCGGCAGTCTGAGGCCGGATCAGATGGAGGAAAGCCTGTCTCTCCGTTTCCGTCCGGACAATGTATACAAAAACTGTTTTCTCAGCGTGTACTTTGACCAGGAGCGTGTGCTTCACCGGAAAAAGCAGGTGATGGTGCCCGGGGAAATGGAAACTCTGACGTTCACAAGAGAGCAGATTTTGAAATATCCGGAGCTGAAGGCGATTTCTGTAAAGATTGAGGAGGCTTGAACCTATGGAAGAGATTTATCTGACCTGTATCGGCTGTCCCATGGGCTGTACATTAAAGGTCAGCAGAGCTGGAAAGGAAATTAAGAAGATCACCGGAAATACCTGCAGAAAAGGAAAGATCTACGCGGAGCAGGAGGTTGCCCATCCGGTGCGTACGGTGACGTCTTCCGTTCCGGTGACCGGGGGAACGATTCCCATGGTATCTGTAAAAACAGAAAAAGAAATCCCAAAAGAAAAGATTTTTTTATGTATGGAGGAATTAAAAAAAGTAACAGTTACCGCTCCGGTTGCCATAGGAGACGTGATCCTTTCCAACACTGCGGGAACGGGGATACCGGTGATCGCAACGAAAAATGTAGAATCAGTTTAGCCGCAGTAAGCACGCAGTGCGGTTTTACGAATGGCGAATGGCGCAGATGAATAAAAAATAAATGGCCGGGATTGACATTATCCGCTCCAGTGTTTATCATTAATAATAGTGTCCTTCAGCGGATTCGCCGAGGGGCCGGCGTCATTCCGTAAAGACAGGAGTCTGAAGCTGTCAGTATAAAAGGAATGTCGAGTGAGCACAAAGGAGAATCATAGAATTATGACCATTTCCATGATTGGAATAGACCATGACAGAGCTCCGGTGGATATCAGGGCCCTGTTTGCCTTTACTAAGAAAAACGCGGGAGAGGCAATGGAAAAAATGAAAAAAACGGCGGGGATCTACGGCTGTGTGATCCTTTCTACCTGCAACCGGCTGGAAATCTGGGCGAGTCATGAGGAAGATCAGGAGCTTTCTCTTTATCAGTGTCTCTGTGGACTGAAGGGAATAGAGGACAGCTCCTACGAAAAATATTTTATTGTAAGAAAAGACCAGGAGGCGGTAAAACATCTCTTTTATCTGGCCGGAGGCCTGAAGTCCCAGATACTCGGAGAGGATCAGATCCTTACCCAGATCAAGGACGCTCTGAGCCTTTCCAGAGAACACTATGCCTCGGACGGAGTGCTGGAGGTTTTGTTCAGGATGGCTGCCACCGCGGGGAAAAAAATCAAGACAGAGGTTCCTCTCGCCCACGGCAATCCTTCCGTGATACACCTTGCGCTGACTTCGCTGAAGGAGCAGGGCTATGATGTATGCGGAAAGACCTGTATGGTGATCGGAAACGGCGAGATGGGAAAGGTTGCCGCTCAGACACTGAGAGAGGCGGGGGCTTCAGTGACAGTGACTGTACGTCAGTACAGAAGCGGGGTGGTGGAGATTCCATCCGGATGCAGCCGCATCAATTACGGAGAACGTATGGAATTTCTTCCACAGTGTGATCTGGTAGTCAGCGCTACGGCAAGTCCTAATTATACGCTCCGTGAAGAACAGTTTCAGGAGTTATCTCTTGAAAAAGAGCTGGTTCTTCTTGATCTGGCGGTGCCACGTGATATAGAGCCCTGTATAGGCGCAAGAGACGGAATTACATTGTATGATATGGACAGCTTCCGCGGCGGCAGTCTTTCCCCTGAAACGGAGGAAAGTATCCGGCAGGCGGACGCCATCGTAAAAGCGCAGATGGACGAGTTTTTTCAGTGGCTGAACGGAAGAGATCTGATTCCCCGGATACAGGAGATCAGGGAGGACGCCGTTCAGGATCTGAATCTCCGTATCGATAAAATATTAAAAAATACACCCATGGAGCCGGGCGACAGAGAGAAGCTTCTCCAGGCCGTGGATACAGCGGCGGGAAAAGTGGTAAACAAGCTGATTTTCGGACTGAGGGACAGTCTGAATCAGGAAGCCTTTCTGGAGTGCGTTGCCGGACTGGAGAAACTTTATGAAGAATAAACGATACTTTCCGATGTTTGTGGATCTGTCGGATAAAAATATTGTAGTGGTAGGCGGCGGCAATATTGCCACCAGAAGGATAAAAACGCTTCTGCAGTTCACCCGGAATGTGACCGCGGTAGCGCCGAGGGCCACCGTGGAGCTTCAGGAGCTTGGAAAGACAGGATATGTGAATCTGATCATGAGGCCGGTAAAACGCTCTGATTTTCAGAATGCCTATATGGTGATCGCGGCGACCAACGACTGGAAGCTGAATGACGAGATCTACCGGGTCTGCAAGGAAGAAGGAATTTATGTAAACGTTGCGGATGATAAGAGCAAGTGTGATTTTTATTTTCCGGGAATTTATATGCACGACGAGGTGGTAGTGGGCATCACGGCCAGCGGACTGAACCACAAAAGGGCCCGCAGGGTGCGGATAGCTATCCAGGAAGCAATGGAGGAGAAAACGGAGCATGACGACTAAGATAGTGATAGGCAGCAGAGAAAGCAGACTGGCGGTACTCCAGAGCAGGACAGTGGAAACCTACATTAAAAATACGAATCCCCAGATCCAGGTGGAGCTTCTTACTATGAAGACCACCGGAGACAGGATCCTTGACCGTACTCTTGATAAGATCGGGGGAAAAGGCCTGTTTGTAAAAGAGCTGGACAGGGCGCTTCTGGATGGAAGGACAGATCTGTCCGTACACAGCCTGAAGGATATGCCGATGGAGATTCCCGAAAGCCTTCCCCTTCTGGCCTTTTCCAAAAGAGAGGATCCAAGGGACGTCCTTGTGCTCCCCGAAGGAGTAAAAGAGCTGGACAGAAGCAAGCCTATCGGCTGCTCCAGTTTAAGGAGAACCCTGCAGTTGAAAAAAATATTTCCGGACGCAGAGGTGAAAAGTATTCGCGGGAATCTGCAGACAAGGCTCAGAAAGCTGGACGAGGGAGGTTATTCCGCCCTGGTTCTGGCGGCGGCCGGACTGATCCGCCTGGGGCTTGAAAACAGGATCAGCCGCTATTTTACAACAGAAGAGATACTTCCCGCAGCGGGACAGGGGATTTTGGCCGTTCAGGGCAGAGAGGGAATGGATTACAGCTTTTTGGAAGAATATGGCGATCCAGATTCCTGGGCGGCGGGGCAGGCGGAGAGAGCCTTCGTAAGATATCTTGACGGCGGCTGTTCTTCCCCGGTGGCCGCTTACGGAGAGATCCGCGAGGGCGCTCTGTTTCTTACGGGACTTTATTACAGGGAAGAGGACGGAACATACATAAAGGGCAGTATATCAGGGGACGCAGAGGAGGCGGAAGCCCTTGGCGCGGCTCTGGCAGAGAGATTAAAAGAATCGAAGGAAAAAGGAGAACAGATATGAAAGTCGGAAAGGTATGGCTTGTGGGCGCCGGACCGGGCGACGCGGGACTGTTTACACTGAAGGGAATGGAAGTTCTTCAAAAGGCTGAGGTAGTCGTATATGACAGTCTGGTAGGACAGGGAGTTCTTACAAAGATCCCGGAATCCGCCAGGCTGATTTATGTAGGAAAACGTGCGGACAAACACACCGTGCCCCAGGAGCAGATCAACGAGATCCTCCTTGAGGAGGCAAAAAAAGGATACCGTGTGGTGCGGCTCAAGGGAGGAGATCCCTTTCTTTTCGGCAGAGGCGGCGAGGAGCTGGAGCTTCTGACAGAAAATCAGATTCCCTATGAGGTGGTTCCGGGAGTGACGTCTCCTCTGGCGGTTCCCGCCTACAATGGAATTCCGGTGACGCACCGGGATTTCTGTTCCTCCCTGCATATCATCACAGGACACAGGAGGGCAGGGCAGAAGTACGATATTGATTTTGAAGCTCTTGTCCGCGCAAAAGGAACTCTGGTTTTTCTCATGGGGGTGGCCGCTCTCGGGGATATCTGCCAGGGACTTCTTGACGGAGGTATCGACCCCGCGATGCCTGCGGCGGTTTTGCAGAAGGGAACCACAGCCGGGCAGAAGCGGATCGTGTCAGACGTACAGAATCTGGCAGGGGAGGCGGCCCGTCAGGGAGTAAAAACCCCGGCGATCATTGTGGTGGGTAAGGTGTGCGCTCTCGCGGATACCTTTGCCTGGTACGAAATGCTCCCGCTGGAGGGCTGGAAGATTCTTGTGACGCGGCCAAAAAACAGAAGCTCCCGCACGTCGGAGCTTTTGAGAGAAAGAGGGGCGGAGGTTCTGGAGCTTCCCTCCATTAAGACGGAAGCCCTTGAGGATCAGAGCCGTCTGTACGAGGCTCTTGACAGGATCCATACTTACCAGTGGGCTGTATTTACGAGCCCTACCGGCGCGGAAATCTTTTTTCAGGAAATGAAAAAATACAAAAAGGATGTCCGAAGCCTTTTCGGAGTAAAGCTTGCGGCTATCGGTCAGGGGACCGCGAAGGCTCTTGAGGAAAAAGGTCTTTTGGTGGATCTGATCCCTGAGATTTACGACGGGGATTCCCTAGCGGCGTCTCTTGCAAAAGAGCTGAAGGGCGGCGAACGTATCCTGATCCCCCGGGCCAGCAGGGGAAATGAGAATCTGGCGCGCGTGCTTAGGGAGCATGGAGCCTTCGTGGACGACGTACCCACCTATGAGACCGTATATGAAAGAAGCGCTCTGATCGATCTGAAGGAGGAGCTTCAGTCCGGAAGCATCGACTGCGCTGTTTTTACCAGCGCTTCTACGGTCAGAGGCTTTGCGGAAGCAGTGGGAGAGGCAGATTATTCCGGTCTCATTGCGGCATGTATCGGAAAACAGACAAAAGCCGCGGCTGATCAGTTTCATATGGAAACCTATATGTCGGAAAAGGCAGCCATCAGCGATCTGATCGCTTTGGTGGAGGAGATAAAAGCACAAAAAGAAAGAGAGTGAGAGATATGGATTTGATCCAGAGACCAAGGAGACTGAGAGGAAACGAAACACTGAGAAAAATGGTGAGAGAGACAAGGATAGACAAGTCCTCACTGATCTACCCTCTTTTTGTACAGGAGGGGAAGAATCTGAAGGAAGAGATTCCCTCTATGGAGGGACAGTTCCGCTACAGCGTGGATCTGCTTCCCTATAAGCTGGAGGAGCTTTCAAAGGCGGGAGTCGGAAGCGTTATGCTGTTCGGTATTCCGGATTATAAAGACGAGGTGGGAAGCGGGGCATACGCGGAGAACGGAATTGTGCAGAAGGCCCTCAGGGAAGCCAGGAAGCAGTTTCCGGATCTCTATTATGTGACGGACGTCTGCATGTGCGAATATACATCCCACGGTCACTGCGGCGTGCTCTGCGGTCATGAGGTGGACAACGACGCTACTCTGGAGCTGCTGGCCAAAACCGCGCTTTCACATGTGGAGGCAGGCGCCGATATGGTGGCGCCCTCTGATATGATGGACGGACGTGTGCGCGCCATCCGGGAGTGTCTGGACAGGGCAGGGCATAAGGAAACTCCTATTATGTCCTACGCGGTGAAATATGCCTCGGCTTTTTACGGCCCCTTCCGTGAAGCGGCGGATTCCGCCCCGGCCTTCGGCGACCGCAGAAGCTATCAGATGGATTATCATAACCGCCGGGAAGGAATGAAGGAAGCTCTTACGGATGTGGAAGAAGGCGCGGATATTATTATGATCAAGCCGGCCATGTCTTATCTTGATCTGGTATCGGAGGTTCATAAGGCTGTCCATGTGCCGGTGGCGGCATACAGCGTAAGCGGCGAGTACGCCATGGTAAAAGCCGCCGCCAGGATGGGCTGGATCGAGGAGGACAAAATTGTCTGCGAGATGGCGGCCAGCGCGTTCCGGGCGGGAGTACAGATCTATCTGACTTACTATGCTCAGGAGCTTGCCGGATTTATAGATGAAGGGAGAATTGGCTGATGACAAGATCAGAGGAATTATTTGCGCGGGCGTCAAAGCGGATCCCGGGAGGCGTCAACAGTCCGGTGAGGGCCTACGGCGCCATCGGAGAGGCCCCGAGATTTATTGATCACGCGGACGGATGTTATATATATGACGCGGACGGAAAGCGCTATATTGATTATATTGATTCCTGGGGACCGATGATCCTGGGGCATAATTTCCCGGAGATCCGTGAGGCGGTGATCAGAGCCTGCGGGAAAGGCCTGAGTTTCGGCTGCGCGACGGAAATCGAGGTGGAGATGGCGGAATTTATCTGCGAGCGCATCCCTCATGTGGAAATGATCCGTATGGTAAATTCCGGGACAGAGGCGGTCATGAGCGCGATCCGCGGGGCAAGAGGCTTTACCGGAAGAGATAAGATCATAAAATTCGCGGGCTGCTATCATGGACACAGCGACGCCCTTCTGGTAAGCGCCGGCTCCGGTGTGATGACCAGCGGAGTGCCGGACAGCGCGGGAGTTCCCCGGGGCTGTACTCAGGATACCATGACTGCCGTCTATAACGATCTGGAAAGCGTGAAAAAGCTTTTTGAACAGGCGCCAGATCAGGTGGCTGCTCTTATTGTGGAGCCTGTCGGGGCAAATATGGGCGTCGTCCTTCCGGAAGAAGGATTCCTTGAGGGACTGCGGGCACTCTGCGATCAGTATGGCGCGCTTTTGATCTTCGACGAGGTGATCACCGGGTTCCGGCTTTCCTTCGGAGGTGCGGCGGAATACTTTCATGTGAAGCCGGACATGGTTACTTATGGAAAGATCATTGGGGCAGGTATGCCGGTGGGCGCCTATGGAGGAAGAAAAGAGATCATGGAAATGATCTCCCCTGCGGGTTCTGTTTACCAGGCAGGAACCCTGAGCGGCAATCCGGTGGCTATGACGGCGGGACTTACCCAATTGAAATATCTGTACAGCCATCCGGAGATATATAAGGGTCTGGAGGAGAAGGGCGAAAAGCTGTATGGCGGGATGGAAAAGCTCCTTCGGAAATATGGCTGCAGATACCAGGTCAACCATATTTCTTCTCTGGGAAGTCTCTTTTTTACAGAGGGGAAGGTCAGTGACTATGCTTCCGCGAAAGCTTCAGACACAGAAGCCTTTGCGAAATATTTCCTGGGGATGCTGAAACAGGGAATCCATCTTGCGCCCTCCCAGTTTGAGGCCATGTTCCTCTCCGCAGCCCACAGCGACGAGGCGGTGGAAGAGACGCTGGAGGCTGTGAACCGGTATTTTGCATATGAAAGGATAAATACATGAATAAATCAACCTTCGGAAGGCAGTTTACAGTTACTACCTGGGGAGAGTCACATGGAAAGGCGCTGGGAGCGGTGATCGACGGCTGCCCCGCGGGACTTCCTCTCTGTGAGGAGGATATCCAGAAATATCTGGACAGGCGGAAGCCGGGACAGAGCCGGTATACCACTTCCCGCAGGGAAGGAGACGCCGTGGAGATTCTCTCAGGTGTTTTTGAGGGAAGGACCACCGGAACGCCTATCTCTCTGATGGTGAGAAATACAGACCAGCGATCCCGGGATTATGGCAATATCGCCTGTTCCTACCGTCCCGGACATGCGGATTTTACCTTTGATCAGAAATATGGCTTCCGTGATTACAGAGGAGGCGGACGTTCCTCCGGCCGTGAGACCGCCGGGCGCGTTGCGGCGGGAGCCGTAGCGGCAAAGATTCTGGAATCCCTGGGAATCTCTCTTTGCACCTACACCAAATCCATAGGCCCCATAGCTATAGAGAGCTTTGACAGGGAGGAGATAGGCAGAAACGCTCTTTATATGCCGGACGCTCAGGCGGCAGAAAAGGCGGAGGCGTATCTGGAAGCCTGTATGAAGGAGCAGGACAGCGCGGGCGGCGTGATCGAGTGCCGCATCCAGGGAGTTCCGGCGGGACTTGGAAGTCCTGTCTTTGAAAAGCTGGACGCTGTTCTGGCCCAGGCGGTGATGTCTGTCGGCGCTGTAAAAGCGGTGGAGATCGGAGAGGGAATTCAGGCAGCGGAGCTTAAGGGCTCCTCTGATAACGATGGATTTTACAGCGAGGACGGTGAGATCAAAAAGACCTCCAACCATGCCGGCGGGATCATGGGCGGGATCAGCGACGGGAGCGAGATCATTTTACGGGCGGCGGTGAAGCCTACGCCCTCCATCAGCCGTCCCCAGAATACTGCGACGGATACAGGAGAAAATATTTCACTGGAAATCCATGGACGTCACGACCCGGTGATCGTGCCAAGAGCGGTGGTAGTCGTGGAAGCTATGTGCGCGATGGCATTGACGGACGCGCTGTTTACCAATATGTGCGCCCGTCTGGAACGTGTTCAGGAGTTTTACAGAAAATAAAAAAGGAAGGAACGGCAGCAGTACAGTATGGAGTACAGCATGGCGTTCCTTCCTTTTTATTTTTCAGAGTTTATTCCTCTGTTTCCTCTGTCTCTTCTGTCTCAGTATCCTCCGGAACCGGCCAGATATGAATACAGTTGGGAGTTTCGATCTTGTGAGGCTTCCCATTCATTATGATGAGATTTTTTTCATAGTCTACAGTAAAAGTAGTAATGGTATTGCTTGCGTGATTTGCAAGGGCAATGTGCTGATTGTCCGGGAAGATCACCAGATCCTTTGGATAGTCCCCGCTGATGGGAAGAGTGAATTTCTTATCCAGAAGACCGGTTTCCGGGTCAATCTCGTACATGGAAACCGTATTTTCTCCCGCGGTAGTACAGAACAGATGCTTTCCGTCGGGAGCCAAAGCGAGGCCGGACGCGGCATTATGGAAGGCGTCCTTATCATGCTCCTTGGCCAGAGTGGAAACACTCTGAAGAAGCTCGAATTCAGGAACGTTTCCGCTTCCGTCATAGCTGTAAACCTTGATTTCGTTGCTCAGCTCAAAAAGAAGATAGGCGAATCTTCCGTCAGCGCTGAAGCGGATGATCCTGGGACCGCTTTCTCTGGGGCAGCGGAGAATATCCACCAGCTCCAGCTTATGGCGTCTTTTGTTGATCCGGTAAATTTTGACCTGGTCGATTCCGTTGTCTACGGCGCATAAATATTTATTGTCCGGCGTGGGACGCACACAGTTTACATGAGGCCGGAAGTTGCGTTCCGCCACGCTGCCCAGGCCTGTGTGGAACACACCGTCCATCAGACTGCCCAGACGGCCGTCCTTGTGGGTGTGGACAACGGTAACCTTTCCGTCGTGATAGCCTGCCACATACAGATATTTTCCGTCTACGTCCGTAGCAAGGAAGCAGCCTCTCATTCCGTCAATATTTACGCTGTTGATCCTCTTCAGATCTCCGTCCGCGTTGCGCTCAAATACAGCCACTCCTTCGTCCTCAATGGAATATAGGAACTTTCCGTTTTTGGAAACCGCTGTGTGCGAGGCGTTGCTGACCTTTACCTCGCTGCGTTCTGTCAGGAGTCCTTTTTCTACGTCTACATCATATACTCGAATACCTTTGCTGCTGCCGTGGGTGTAGGTTCCCACATAAGCCACATATTTCTTGTTCCCCATAAATATTGCCTCCTAAAATTCGCACATGCAGATTTACTTCATGATGCTCGCTACTGTAGCCATTATAACATAAAGAATCTTTAAGAACAAGTTTCCCATAGGTGGGAAGTGTATTTTCTCAGATACTTTGTCAGATTCCTGTAAATGATGATAGTTGTTCCCGATGTCACGGTGATAAATACATATTCGTTCGGCAAATGCGGGATATTGGAATTGACAAAAAACATGGCACAACTTATAATGAAAGCTGTATTTTTGGGAGCGGAGCAACTCCGGGGAGAACAAGAGACAGAGAGTTAAAGAGAGGGATGCTGGCATGATAAGGATATTTCGGACATCAGAGGGCGCTATCCGCGAGATTCAGGAGCCGCAGGACGGCTGCTGGATTGCGCTGACCAATCCGACAGCAACGGAGATATTTGAAATTTCCGAGCGTTTCCAGATAGAGGTGGACGATCTGAGAGCGCCTCTGGATGAGGAGGAACGTTCACGTATTGAAGTGGAAGATACCTATACTCTGATCCTGGTGGACGTACCTATGATCGAAGAGCGTAATGACAAAGACTGGTACGGTACAATCCCTCTGGGAATTATTGTGACAGACAAGATGATATTTACGATCTGTCTGGAGGACACACAGGTTCTGACAAGATTTATGGAAGGCCGTGTGAGGAATTTTTTTACCTACATGAAAACACGCTTTATCCTGCAGATTTTGTACAGAAACGCAAGTATGTATCTTCGCTATCTGCGTATTATAGATAAGAAGAGCGAGCAGGTGGAAGAAAAACTTCATTTTTCGCCAAGGAATCAGGAGCTGGTAGAGCTTTTGGAGCTGGAGAAATCTCTGGTATACTTCACTACCTCCCTTCGTTCCAATGAAGCGGTGCTGGAGAAGCTGATCAAGGTGGACAGCATCAAGAAGTATCCTGAGGACACAGAGCTTCTTGAGGACGTTATCATCGAGAACACCCAGGCTATTGAGATGGCCAATATCTACAGCGGGATCCTCAGAAGCATGGTGGATATTTTTGCCTCTGTTATATCTAATAATCTGAATGATGTGATGAAGGTTTTGTCCGTGATCACCATTGTAATGAGTATTCCGACGATCATATTCAGCGCCTACGGAATGAATCTCAGCGCTTCGGGAATGCCTTTTTCAGGCACACAGTGGGGATTTCTGATCGTTATTCTGATATCCATAGCAGTCAGCATTATTGCAGCTATTGTACTGTCAAAAAAGAAATTCTTCTGACAGGCGTTACGGAATGAAAAGGAGAGAAAAATTATATGAGCTGGATCGATAAGCTTGAGCGGAAGTTCGGACGCTGGGGGATTCCCAATCTGACGTTTTATATAGTGATCTGCTATGTGTTGGGATATCTTCTGATGTATATAAATCCCAGTCTTTTGAGTATGATGAGCCTGGAGCCGGCTATGATCCTCAGAGGTCAGGTCTGGAGACTGGTCACCTGGGTCATCTACCCGCCAAGTACGGGAAATTTCCTGTTTTTTGCGATTTCTATTTTGTTTTTTTATTACCCGGTGGGCATGTCCCTGGAGCGTACCTGGGGAACCTTCCGCTACAACCTGTATATTTTTTCAGGCCTTCTGTTTGTGATGATCGCGGCTTTTCTGACCTATTTTTTTACAGGCCGGATTTATCTGGTGGGCGGCGTGTTTACCACCTATTATGTCAGCATGTCCGTGTTTCTGGCCTATGCCGCCAGCTATCCGGATATGCAGATACTTCTGTGGTTTGTCATTCCCATTAAAATGAAATGGATGGCCTGGGTATACGGCATTATCATTGTTTATGATATGGTAAGCTATATCAGGCGCGGGGCCTGGATCATGGCGGTTCCCATCGGTGCCTCCTTCCTGAATTTTATCCTGTTTTTCCTGAGCGGAAGGAATATGCGGCGATACCGCCCGAAGGAAGTAAAGCGGAGACGGGATTTCCAGAAGGCAGTGGCCCAAAGCAGGGTAAATCCGCAGACAGGCGGCGTTTCCAAGCATAAATGCGCTATCTGCGGGAGAACGGAGCTGGATGATCCGAATCTGGAATTCAGATTCTGTTCCAAATGCAACGGAAATTATGAATACTGCCAGGATCATCTGTTCACACATAAGCATGTAAATTAATAAGTACGAGGAGAATACAGATTATGAAAAAAAAGCCTTTTGTGACATTGGAAAAACTGAAAGAGATTACCGCGCAGTATCCTACGCCCTTTCATTTATATGATGAAAAAGGCATCCGGGAAAACGCGGCGGCGTTAAAGGAGGCGTTTGCCTGGAACAGGGGCTTTAAAGAGTTTTTTGCGGTAAAAGCCACTCCGAATCCTTTTCTGATCCAGATACTTCAGGAATATGGCTGCGGCTGTGACTGCTCCTCCATGACGGAGCTGATGATGGCAAAGGCCATCGGCTGCAGGGAAGGAGATATTATGTTCTCCTCCAATGATACGCCGGAGGAGGAGTTCCGTTACGCGGACGAGATCGGCGGGATCATCAATCTTGACGATATCACCCATATTGAGTCTGTGGAGCGGGCTGTGGGAAGGATCCCCAAAACCATTAGCTGCCGCTATAATCCGGGCGGTCTCTTTAAGATCAGTAATGATATCATGGATAATCCGGGAGACGCAAAATACGGCATGACCACGGAGCAGATCTTTGAGGCTTTCCGTGTCCTGAAGGCAAAGGGAGCGGAAGAGTTTGGAATTCATGCTTTTCTTGCCAGCAATACAGTGACAAACGAATATTATCCTATGCTGGCAAAAGTAATGTTCGAGCTGGCTGTGAAGCTTCAGCAGGAAACAGGAGCACATGTAAGCTTTATTAATCTTTCCGGCGGGATCGGAATCCCCTACAGTCCGGATCAGACGCCCAACGATATCCGTGTGATCGGAGAGGGCGTGCGCAGAGTATACGAGGAAGTGCTTGTTCCGGCAGGAATGGGCGACGTGGCCATTTACACAGAGCTTGGCCGTTTCATGATGGGACCCTACGGCTGCCTTGTGACAAAGGCTATTCATGAAAAGCATACCCACAAGGAATATATCGGCGTGGACGCGTGCGCGGTAAACCTGATGCGTCCGGCAATGTACGGCGCGTATCATCATATTACGGTAATGGGCAAGGAAGACCAGCCCTGCAGCCATCTTTATGATGTTACAGGCTCTCTCTGTGAGAATAATGATAAATTCGCTATCGACCGCTATCTGCCGAAGGTGGATATGGGAGATCTTCTCGTTATCCATGATACGGGAGCTCACGGCTTTTCCATGGGCTACAACTATAACGGAAAGCTGAAGTCAGCGGAAATCCTTCTTCATGAGGACGGAAGCTTCGAGCAGATCAGAAGGGCGGAGACCCCGAAGGATTATTTTGCCACCTTCGACTGCTTCCCCATCTATGAGAAGCTTTTGGAGGACGCGGAGTAAGAGATTGCTGCAGTTCACAGGTATCTGCGAACTGCAGCGGAATCCAGCCCATTTTAAATCGCCTACGGCGAGGGGCAGGATTCTTTGGCTGTTTTTCATACTGGCCTGGCATTTTCAGCAAGTGAAAATGTCAGGTCTGAACAGTAACAAGAGATCGACAGCAGCGCGGACAAAAATAAAAAAGGACTTGCAGTCAACCGGGAAATATGGTATTATAATTTCCGGTTCCAGGCCGCTGTGGCGGAATTGGCAGACGCACTTGACTCAAAATCAAGCGGATCAAACCGTGCCGGTTCGAGTCCGGCCAGCGGCATTAGAAAAGCGCCTATTTATGGGCGCTTTTTTTTTTCGTGTTGCATTTCGTGTTGCATAGTTCAGAAAAATGAGCATTGACAATCTCATTCATTTCTCTTGCCTTACTCTCCATTGTATGCCTATACACGGATTTAAGCACCCCATCATTCCCCCATCCGCCGCGCTGCATGATGTAGCTATCCGGGATCCCCAGAGCGTGCTGAATGGAAGCTGAGTAATGTCTCAAGTCGTGGAACCGGAAACGAGGGAGACCGGAAGATTCTAAAGCACGGTGAAATCTATCTGTAACGTTATTTGGATTCAGGTGGACAATCCTGCCGTGGATGCCGGCCCATTTCTCTGCAACAAAATCTGGATAATCTATATAGCGATCCCCCGCATAGCTCTTTGGCTGCCGGATGATCCAGTCACCTTTTTCCGTGCGTACCATGTTGCAGCAGACGTGAACAACATTGCCGGATATATTTTTGCTGTCCAACGCACAAATCTCTCCGCGCCGCATAGGGCCAAATGCTGCTAGCAGCACAGGCAATTCCAGCTCAGTGCCTTTTACGTAGCTGATCAGGCGCTGTATATCGCCGTCAGACGGCACGTAGATGTTCGGACGTACTTTCTTGGCATGGAAGTATTTAAAGCGAAATCGGGCCGATATTGCCGCAATACGGCGGAGATAAGGCCATGGGTATTTCTCACAGTTTTTGGACTATGATTTTGTGATTCCAGGTTGATTGCCTTCTGGACGTCCTCCTGGGTGATTCTGCTTATCTTTAAATTCTCAAGCAGCTTCAAATCATTTTTGCGGATCCTTTTGTAATCTCTGATCGTGCAGGGCGATAACACAGCTTCTCGGTTCTTGATATAGAGATCAGTGGCTTCCCCCATAGTCAAATCAGATTTTAGGTTTTTGTAATCCTTGTTCTCCGCCCAATCCGCCGCCATCCGTTCACACATCCGCTTTCCCTTCGGCCCCGGTACGTCGCAGGTGAAGGATTTATAGATCCTTTTCTTCTTTATAGTTCCATCCGGCTGAATAATATCCTCTGTGTGGCTGTACACTTGGCAGCGCCAGCTTCCTGAGTTCAGTTTCTTTGCAGTAGCCATATAATCATCCTCCTTTTTTGAGTACAAAAATAACAGCAAACAAACTTTCTGATTGCCCGCTGTCCCCGAAGATGATACAATATGTTTGGATTAGGGTATCGTTCTTCGGAGCGTTACTTGCCGCTCTGGTGTTGGCGCACCGGGGCGGTTTTGTTTATTTCAATAGGTCTGAGATACAGATTTCCAGATCATTATAAATATGGACTTGAATCTGATCGTTAAAAACATATTGGACAGAATCCTCGGAACCCTCAAAAGAATAAACCTGTACGGTTTCTTTCAGGGGATTGACGATCCAATACTCCCGGACGCCGGAAGAGCGGTATTTCCATAGCTTAGTCAGATAATCCATACGCTGGCTGGAGGGAGACGTGATCTCTATAATCCAGTCGGGAGCACCTTCACAGCCTCGGTCTGAGAGCTTGTTCTTGTCGCAAACAACAGAGATATCTGGCTCTACATAGTTTTTATCGTCAGCATTAAGAAAAACGGCAAATGGGGCAGCATAAACTTCGCAGGAACCGTTATTCCTATCAATGTAATTTGCAATGGATTTGTGTAACTGCCCTGAGATTTTTTGGTGGATCCGGCTTGGCGGAGCCATATCGAAGATCATGCCGTCGATCAGCTCCGCGCGCTGTCCTTCGGGAAGATTGTAAATGTCTTCAACTGTGTAAAGCTGTTCTTTTGGTAATGGCATAGATAACACATCCTTTCATAAAAGATTATTGACCTGTAGTATTTGTTTATACTCCCTTGTGCTGATACAGGAAACTGTTTTACATTTGACATTTTCAGTATATTTGCTATAATATACTTAACAAGACAGCCGGAAGATAGAGAACACCTATCCGTCCCGGCGAATTAAAGCAAACTTAGTAAGTCGCCCATCCGGCCAAGGAGCAGGGCGGCTTACTTATTTTTCAAATTCAGAATTGCAACAACTAGTAATGCGAATGTTAGTAAAATCTGCATTTCTTCATATGTAGTCATAAGCATCATCCTCCTGTCAAGACTCAGGGCGGATGGTATGCACGCCCTCCCGGCTGTCCGGGTAAATATATTATTGTTTAGACCCAGCACTCGGGAGAGTGCTGGGAATTACGTCATTGATAATACAGCTAAACAGGGAATAAAATAAATCACATAATTGTCTATTCGGGTATATTCACCATATTTGGATTTATAACATTCAATAGCTTCTTTTAAGTATTCCTCTGTTACTTCCAGATATTCTGCCATTTCGTATAAGTTTCGGCAGCCATGTGTATATGCCTGAACGATTCCCATAAGGCCGATTTTTAGATTGTATCCGTAAAATCTGGCGCGGTATTCCTGTTTACGATTGGCAATATCTGTCTGATCAAGAATGTTTCCGACACTGGTGTAGTAGTGGCCGAGTTCTTAGGCCAGTACGCAGGATTTTTCTGCCTGCGTTTCAATGCCTTTGCGAATGGCGATACGATTTCCCTTGATGCGTCCATCATTGGCAAACAAGTCTTTTTCTTTCACAATAAGCCCGTGGGAATCGGCTTTTGCGAGCAACGCTTCATAATTCATTTGTTATACCTCCCACTAATAAGATAACATAAAAGATGTCCAATAAAACGGAATGGATCAGAAGTCTTCGTCATTCATAATATCATCATCGTGTTGGTTGGCTTCTTCTGTAACTTCTATATCGGTACGGGCATGGGCGGCGTTCAGCAAATAAGCCGCAAAACGTTCCTTTTCTTTCCGTTCTTTACGAAGTTCTTTTTCATTTAATTTCAGAATAGCAGAATCAATAGTTGCTTTTGCATACGTGTCTATTTTGCTTCTAATATCATCTAAAATATCGTTAGATATTCGGACAGCTTCATTTCCATAATGGATGAAAGGTTTGTGTTCAAGATTGTCTTGATCAATATAATATCCTAGACTTTCTAGATATTTTTTAAAAACTGATTCTGAAGAAACAAGTAAATCTGCAGTTATTTTTCCCTTTTTCTTCAGAGAGTGGTATCTGGATATTAATTCGTAATCATAAAGTCCGGCTAGTGTCTGTCCATTTACGTTTTTTATCGTAAAATAATTATCATCGTATGATTCGCAGAATAGAGACCATTTTTTTGCTTTTAAAATACGTTCTATATCTTCAAAAATGGCATCGCGTTCA
>DSLMC04103__coassemble_591_pt1 | contig 25134 bp, 19 predicted proteins | sample DSLMC04103__metabat2_high_PE_018 | metagenome-assembled genome bin DSLMC04103 | reverse complement strand
GCGTTCTTCCAGGGTAAGATGCTTTTGGTTTCCAGGTATTAAATTGCTCATAATAATCTCCATTCCGCCGCCAAGTCGGCGGCACAAATAGTAATGAAAGTGTTTCACACCTTCAAATTTTCGTGTTACAATAGACTTAATTATTAAAGCATCCCGGCATCAGTATTAGATGCACCCACCCGTTTGTTTATTGATGTGCAAGTGCGCCTCTCTACTTAGATGGGAATACTCTTAAATCGGTTCACTGTGTGAGCCTGTTTTTTGTATCCATTCCACGATTTTTTCTTAATTTATTTTTTTTACAGTATCTCCTTCTAGTGCTGTCAGAAGGTAACGTAATCATAACAGCAATATATGAAAGAGTAAAACCTATTTGTACAAAAGTAAACTCCACAGGGATATGGGGGTGCGGAATTTAAAATTTCATTTTAGGATTTACAGACAATTCAGCGGACCGGCTTGACTGCCCTGCGGCTTTATAGTAAATTGAAAACATAACAGGTGATTTATGCCCTTTTATTGTCTGTTGGAGAAATCCAAGGAGTTTAGAAATGAAAGAACTATTTATTGACACACGAGGAGCCATTGACGTCGGAAAGGAGTGTAGGAGATAATGGAGAAAAAACTCCCGGTTGGAATTGAAAATTTTGAAGAATTTTCGGCTGAGAATTTCTATTATGTGGATAAAACCCTTTTCATTGCGGAACTTTTGCGGAATTGGGGAAAAGTAAACTTATTTACCCGTCCCAGACGTTTTGGAAAATCCCTGAACATGAGTATGCTGAAGTGCTTTTTTGAGGTCGGGAGCGATCCGGCGCTGTTTGATGGATTGAAGATCATGCAGGAAAAAGAGTTGTGTGAAAAATATATGGGAAAGTTCCCTGTGATTTCTATCAGCCTGAAAAGTGTGGATGGACGAAACCTTGAGTCGGCATCCGCGGCGTTACGGACTGCGATTGGGAATGAGGCGCTGAAATATCAATTTTTGCTGGAAAGTAAAAATCTTACTGATACAGAAAAGGCTTCCTATAGCCGCCTGATCAAAGTGGGAGCAGAGACCAAAGCTATCTATGATATGACAGAAAACGTGGCGGAGGCAAGTCTGAAAACGCTCTCTCAGCTTCTGGCCAAGCACTATAACCAGAAGGTTATCCTTCTGATTGATGAGTACGACGTTCCTCTGGATAAAGCATTTCAAGCCGGTTACTATGATGAAATGGCAAATCTTATCCGTAATCTGCTTGGAAATGCTTTAAAGACAAATGACAGCCTTTATTTTGCTGTCCTCACCGGATGTCTGCGGATTTCAAAGGAAAGTATTTTCACAGGCCTTAATAATCTGAAAGTGCACACGATTTCAGATGTCCGGTATGATGAGTTCTTTGGCTTTACTGATACAGATGTGAATGAATTATTGAAGTTTTATGGTCTGCCTGCATACAAAAGTGTGTTCCAGGATTGGTATGACGGGTACCGCTTTGGAGATGTGGATGTATATTGTCCATGGGACGTTATCAATTATTGTGATCAACTGCTGGCTGATCCGGAAGCTGAGCCAGAGAATTACTGGGCCAATACCAGCGGAAATGATCTTATCTGCCGCCTGCTGAAGAAGGCAAATCAGACCACACGAAGTGAAGTTGAACAGCTGATAAACGGCGAAGCAATTATAAAAACCATACGGCAGGAGCTGACATACAGGGATGTTGAAGGTTCCATTGATAATATCTGGAGTGTCCTTTATTCCACAGGATACCTGACTGGACGCGGCCGCCTGCCGGGAAAACAGATAAAGCTGGCCCTTCCAAACCGGGAGGTACGGGAACTTTTTATTGATTTGGTAAAAGACTGGTTTGAGGAAACGACACAGGCAGATTCCGCGAGGATCAACCGCTTCTGCGCGGCGTTCCCAGATGGCGATGTGCAGACAATTCAGGAGATGCTTTATGATTACCTGTGGGATTCCATCAGCGTACGGGATACAGCAGTACGGACAAACATGAAAGAAAATTTTTACCACGGTATGCTGCTTGGATTGCTTAGAAGTCAGGGAAGCTGGATGGTCATGTCCAATGCGGAGACCGGGGAAGGCTATAGCGACATATCCATCCAGACGCCGGATCGGGTTGGAATCATCATTGAATTGAAATATGCGAATAACGGAAACCTGGAAACTGCCTGCAAAGAGGCCTTAAATCAGATTGAAGAAAAGAAGTATGAGGAAGGGCTAAAGCGCCGCGGCATGAAAAAGATGATCAAATATGGAATCGCGTTTTATGAGAAAGAGTGTATGGCTGTAATTGCGTAAACGGGGAGGGAAAATAAAAGCGGTTACATACTATAGAATACCCCACACAACCTTCTTGACAAACCCCGGCTTCTGCCCTACTATGAAAAATAGATTACGAAAAACACAAAGGAAAGGAGCCTCTCTATATTATGGAAAAGAAAGTGATTCATGCAGCGCTTCTGGGCCTGGGTACCGTGGGAACAGGCGTATATAAGGTGCTGAAGGCACAGAGAGACGAGATGGAAGCCAAACTGGGAAGTGTGGTGGAGATCAAAAAGATTATGGTGAGAAATCTGGAGAAAGCCGCGGCCAAGGTGGATGATCCCTCTGTATTGACGAATAGCTGGGAAGAGATCGTCAGTGATCCGGATATTGATATTATCATAGAGCTGATCGGCGGCATTGAACCCGCCAGAACCTATATTCTTTCTGCGCTGGAGTCCGGAAAGCATGTGGTATCCGCCAACAAAGATCTGATTGCCGTTCATGGCAAGGAGCTTCTGGATATGGCGGAGTCTCACCAGGTGGATTTCCTGTTTGAGGCAGCGGTGGCAGGAGGGATTCCTATTATCCGCCCGCTGAAGCAGTGTCTTGCGGGGAACCACATGAAAGAGGTTATGGGAATTGTAAACGGTACGACGAATTTTATTCTTACCAAAATGACACAGGAGGGAATGGAGTTTCAGGAGGCTCTTGATCTGGCAACAGAGCTGGGCTATGCGGAAGCGGATCCCACTGCGGATATTGAAGGGCTGGACGCGGGAAGAAAGGTGGCGATCCTTGCTTCTGTAGCCTTTAATTCCAGAGTAGTGTTTGACGATGTATATATAGAAGGCATTACGAAGATCACTTCCAGAGATATATTGTATGCAAAGGAGATGGGCTGCGACATCAAGCTTATCGGTATGGCAAGAAATACCGTGGACGGAATAGAGGCTTATGTGTGCCCCATGCTTCTTCCAAGCTCTCACCCGCTTTCCTCAGTAAATGATTCCTACAATGCGGTTTTTGTCCAGGGAGACGCTGTAGGGGACGCCATGTTCTACGGACGGGGCGCGGGAGAGCTGCCCACGGCCAGCGCGGTTGTCGGAGACGTCTTTGACATTGCCCGCGATATAAAAACGAATTCCAGCGCAAGGATCGGATGTACCTGTTATAAAAATATTCCTGTGAAAAAGATGGCTGACACCTATAGCCGTTATTTTTTGCGACTGAAGGTGGAGGATCGCTGCGGCGTTCTGGCGGAAATGACGGCGGTATTCGCAAAATACCATGTAAGTGTGGCGCAGATCATCCAGAAGGAGACGAAGCCGGGAGAAGTGGCCGAGGTAGTGGTGATCACAGGCGACGTGCGGGAAGGGGATTTCCGTACCGCTATGGAAGAGCTTTCCGGCAGGCAGTGTGTTCATAAGATTTCCAGTATGCTGAGAGTGTATGGCCAGTAGAAGCACAGGCCAGTACGAAAAACAGTCAAAAAATCCTTGAAAATTTTTATATTTTTGGTACTATATTTAAGAGGGAAAAAGTTATATACAGGATATTTTCCCGGATGCCAAAATATGTATCAGAATACTCCGCGTTCCCGAGGGACTGTGGAGAAACAATACAAAAAAGGAGAACATTATGAGCAAAAAACCAACTGTTTTAATGATTCTTGATGGTTACGGACTGAATGAAAAGCATGACGGAAACGCCGTTTATGAGGCGAAGACTCCGGTCATGGATAAATTGATGGCAGAGTATCCTTTTGTAAAGGGAAATGCCAGCGGACTCGCGGTGGGTCTTCCGGAAGGTCAGATGGGAAATTCCGAGGTGGGCCATATGAATATGGGCGCGGGACGCATTGTATATCAGGAGCTTACCAGAATCACGAAGGAGATCAACGACGGAGACTTCTTCAAGAACGAAGCGCTTCTGGCAGCAATGAAAAACGCGAAGGACAACGGCTCCGCGATCCATTTTATGGGACTTCTGTCCGACGGCGGCGTTCACAGCCATAACACCCATCTTTACGGTCTTCTTGAAATGGCCAAAAGAGAAGGGGTGGAGAAGGTTTATGTTCACTGCTTCCTGGACGGACGTGATACACCTCCCGCGTCCGGCAAGGGTTACATCGAAGAGCTGGAAGCGAAAATGAAGGAGATCGGCGTAGGCCGGATCGGCGTTGTATCCGGACGTTATTACGCTATGGACCGTGATAACCGCTGGGATCGTGTAGAACTTGCTTACAAGGCCCTCACGAAAGGCGAGGGTGTGAAGGGTACTGACGCGGCGGAAGCGGTTCAGGCATCCTATGATGACGGAAAGACGGACGAATTTGTGCTTCCTACTGTAATCGAGCAGGACGGCAAACCAGTGGCTGTAGTTCAGGATAAGGATTCCGTCGTATTCTTTAACTTCCGTCCTGACCGTGCCCGCGAGATCACGAGAGCCTTCTGTGATGATGAATTTAAGGGCTTTGACCGTGAGAAACGTCTGGATCTTACCTATGTATGCTTCACAGATTATGACGAAACAATTATGAATAAGCTGGTTGCTTTCCACAAAGTACAGCTTCACAATACCTTCGGCGAATATCTTGCGGCGCATGATATGACTCAGGTTCGTATTGCGGAAACAGAGAAATACGCCCATGTAACCTTCTTCTTTAACGGAGGAGTAGAAGAGCCGAATAAGGGAGAGGACCGGATCCTTGTGAAATCTCCCAAGGTGGCTACCTACGATCTTCAGCCCGAGATGAGCGCTCCCCAGGTATGCGATAAGCTTGTGGAGGCGATCAAATCTGACAAATATGACGTAGTGATCATCAATTTCGCGAATCCGGATATGGTTGGCCATACCGGCGTGGAGAATGCGGCGGTCAGCGCTGTGGAAGCAGTGGATGAATGTGTGGGAAGAGCAGTGGAAGCCGTGAAGGAAGTGAACGGACAGATGTTTATCTGCGCCGATCATGGTAACGCGGAACAGCTTGTGGATTATGAGACAGGTGATCCGTTTACTGCTCATACGACAAATCCGGTACCGTTCATTCTTGTAAATGCAGATCCGAAATATGGTTTAAGAGAAAACGGCTGTCTGGCAGATATTGTTCCCACTCTTATTGAGCTGATGGGAATGGAGCAGCCGGAGGAGATGACAGGAAAATCTCTTCTTATCCAGAAATAAAGTTAAAAAATAATAAATACGGCCGCAGAGTGAATTTTGCTCTGCGGCTGTTCTGCGTTCAGCGGACTGGCCGTCAAAGCCCGCTGTCTTTTTCAAATTTCTTCAAAGGATAAAATGTATAATGCAGGATACAATAAAAACTAAGGGATTTGATATTATAATATATAGTACAAATATAGAAAAGTATGCTATAATAAAAATGTTCTGGAAAAATATATTTGCCGGAACAGATGGTTGTATTGATAGGTTACAGTCGAGGAGAACAGTTTGATGAGCAGCAAAGAAAACAGAGAAAACATTCCGGCAGGTTCCGCCGATGGCACATCGGAGATTGAAAAAAAGATTAACGCGGCCATGGATAGGATTACAGAGGATTTTCCGGATGAGACAGCCGATGAAGGAGCTGCTGCAGACGGCGGCGGCCCGGAAGACGAAGAATATGAAAATGAAGAATACGATTCGGAAGGGTATGACGCCGGGGAGGACGGCGAAGAGTACGATTCAGAGGAGTATGGGACCGAATCCTATGATTCGGAGGAAGACGGCGGAGAATACGGTTCAGAAACTCAGGAAGCAGAAGATGACGATTCTGATGAATATGAGGAAGGCGATCTGGAAGAGGACGCATACGAAGACGAGCCTTCAGCTCCTTTGAGAAGCAGAAATAAATCGGCGCGTCCTGGGCCGGTAGTGTATGTTCCGATGGATGATCTGGACGAGGACATGCCTCTTCCCTCCGAAAAAAAGAAAAAGAAACATAAAGGCCTGAAAATTACAGGTTTTCTGCTGCTTATGCTGGTGGTTCTCGCCGGCTGCGCATATGGCGGGATCTCCTATTACTACTCATACCGCTTTTTTGAGGGAACGTGGATCAATGGGATCAACTGCTCGGGAAAGACCGCTTATGAGACGGAACTGGCTCTCGCGGATCAGATCCAGGATTATTCCATTCAGGTAATGGCGAGGAATCAGGAACCGCAGACGATCACAGGGGAGCAGATCAATTATCAGTACCTGTCCAGCGGCGAGGTTCTGAATCTTTTGAAGCAGCAGAAGCCGTATGAATGGATAAAAGGCTTCTATGAGCAGAGCAGCTATACGGTATCATCTAATACGTTTTATGATAAAACACTGCTTCAGAATCAGGTGACTTCCTTAAACTGTGCAAAAGCAGAAAATCAGGTGGAACCGGAGAATGCCTATGTCGCTTTTAAAGATAATCAGTTCCAGATCGTTCCGGAAACCGAGGGAACGAAGCTGAATGTCAAGCAGGCATATCAGATTCTTGACAAGGCAGTAGCAGAAAATCAGACTTCTGTGGATTTTGGCGCCTCTTCTGAGGCATATGTTTCCGCGGCGGTGACGAAGGACGATCCGGAGCTTCAGTCCGCGCTGGAAGCCTGCAACAACTATACTAAGGCCAGCATCACCTATACCTTCGGCGATCAGACAGTAACTCTTGACGGCAATACCATCAAGGACTGGCTGCAGTTTGACGAGAAGGGACAGCTCCTTTTGGACGACGCAAGCTTTCAGCAGCATATCGCGGATTATGTCGCCCAGATTGCCCAACAGTACAATACCGTGGGAACTGAGAGAGAATTCTACACGACCAGCGGCCGGACAGTATATGTTTCCGGATCCGCATATGGATGGGCGATCGATCAGAGCGCTGAAGCGGCTCAGCTCGCTCAGGAAATCCAGTCAGGGGCCCAGGTCACCAGGCAGCCGGCATATTCACAGACGGCGAATTCATACGGGGTCAACGATCTGGGAGACACTTATATCGAAGTGGATCTTAGCGCGCAGCATATGTATTATTACCAGTCCGGCTCTCTTATTTTTGATTCTGAGTTCGTATCGGGCAATATGAGCTATTCTGACAGACAGACGCCTTCAGGTATCTATACTCTTTATTATAAGAAGAGTCCGGATGTGCTCCGGGGAACGCAGAGACCTGACGGATCATATGAATATGAAGAACCGGTGGATTACTGGATGCCGTTCAATGGAGGAGTAGGTTTCCACGATGCGCCGTGGAGAAGTGATTTTGGAGGAGACATCTATCTTACCAATGGCTCTCACGGCTGTATCAACCTTCCGCCTGAAAATGCGGCTGTGCTTTACAGCATCATACAGTATAATGTACCGATTGTTTGTTTTTACTAAATAATATCCCGGCGGAAAGATGTGAAGCTTTCTGCCGGGAAAGAAAAAGGCAGGATAAGAAGATGATGGGAAGAACGTTTGACTTTGTGCTTGCGGGGGCGGCGATTATTGTAGGGATTATGCTTCTGACGGGGCACGGAGATATTTTTTTGAAGGGCGGCAACACACAGCTCCGCAAGGCGAAATATGATGAGAAGAAAATGTCCAAGGGTTCAGGAGTAGCGCTGATCCTTATCGGCCTTGCGACAGGAATCGATTCCTACACTACAGGAGTGGCCGCAAAAATCGGGTATATTGTAGTTTTGGTGCTTATCCTCGCGGGACTGATGTTATATTTGAAGTATAAATGCACAAAATAATAAAGATTTGTGAATAGTGAGAAAAGCCGGGGCGGATTTGTGATAAGAGGTCTGTTTCTGCTTTGAAAAAAGAGCATGGAAGACAGTAATTTTCCATGCTCTTTGCATCTATTATAGGAAAGTGCATCACAAATTGTTCTAAGCCGTAATTACAAGCTTGCCTATAATACGAACGCTCTGCTTTGGATGATTTCTGCGGATTCTCTCGTTATATAAAGAGACGGACAAGATCCATAGGCCTCTCAATACGGTAATCGGGGGCGGGAACCTCTCCGAATCCATAGGAGGCAAATACAAAAGGTACCCCGGCTTTTTGGCAGGAAAGAAAATCGCCCATAGTATCGCCAACATAAACGGGAGCCTTAAGTCCCTGGCGGCGGATGAGGATCGAAAGAGTTTCCGGCTTGTCCGCGCCGGTGTCGCCGTGACAGAGATGTCCCGTGAAATATCTGCCCAGTCCGGAGGCTTCCAGGAAGACTTCAATGTAGCCTGCCTGACAGTTGCTGACAATATAAAGCTGGTATTTCCGGGATAAGGTCTGAAGAGCTTCTTCCAGATCCTCGTAAAGGGGCGCGCAGTGCTTCAGGAGCGCGCGGTGTTCCGCCTGGCAGCAGTTGTCCAGCAGACGAAGCTGTTCCTCCCGGCTGCGGCCGGTAAAAACCTTTTCAGCGATCTGGGGCATGGGACGGCCGAAAAGAGCCTTCAGCTTCTCAACGGTAATGGTAATGTCCATATGCTCTGTGTTATTGAGGTATTCTGTCCAGGCATTTGCCACGATTTCCGTGGAATCCCAGAGTGTTCCGTCTAAATCAAAAATAATACTGTCCATATCGTCATCCTTTCTCCCATATTCTATAGGAGAAAATAGAAAAAAGCAACTGTCTTTTTTGAAGATTTATGGTATGATGGTAGGACAGATAAGGATACTGTTGCTTATACCTGGCATTTCCACCGGATGAAAATGCGCAGGTTATTACGAAAAACAGCCGCGAGGTAGAGTGAAATGAAATATAATCGTACAGTCAGGGCACAGTTTTTAGACCGTCCCAACCGCTTTATCGCTCATGTAGAGCTCCAGGGAAAGGTGGAAACTGTCCATGTGAAAAATACAGGAAGATGCCGGGAGCTGCTGGTTCCGGGATGTGAGATCATACTCGAGAAAAGCGGAAATCCGGCCCGCAAGACCAGATATGATCTGATCAGTGTCTGTAAAGAAGGCCGCTGGATCAACATGGATTCCCAGGCGCCGAACAGGGCCGCGGAGGAATGGCTGAGAGACGGAAGCTTTTTTGATGAGGAACACACGGTATCCCGGGAAAAAAAGCATGGGAATTCCAGATTTGATCTTTATGTGGAAACAGCCTCCGGGCGAAAAGCCTTTGTGGAGGTGAAGGGCGTGACTCTGGAGGAAAACAACATTGCCAGATTTCCGGACGCCCCCACAGAAAGGGGCGTGAAGCATGTGCAGGAGCTGGTTCACTGTATCCGGGAGGGATATGAAGCGTATCTGCTCTTTGTGATCCAGATGAGAGGCGTCAGGCTGTTTCAGCCAAACTGGGGCACTCATGCCGCTTTTGGAAAAGCCGTAGGAGAGGCTCAGAGAGCAGGGGTAAAAGTGCTGGCCTATGACTGCCTGGTAGGAGAAGACAGTCTGGAAATCCGGGATCCCGTTCCCATTGACCTGGAGGAGCCTTTATGCTGAAACAGATTGTCAGCCCTTTGGTGGAATGGTACAGAGAAAATAAGAGGATCCTTCCCTGGCGAGACCAGGATAACGCTTATTATACCTGGGTGTCGGAGATTATGCTCCAGCAGACAAGGGTGGAGGCGGTAAAGCCTTATTTTGAGAGGTTTATAACAGAGCTTCCCGATGTGCGGGCGCTGGCCCTCTGCCCGGAAAAGAAACTGATGAAGCTTTGGGAAGGGCTGGGCTATTATAACCGCGTTCGTAATATGCAGGAGGCGGCCCGGACAGTGACTGTTGAATATGGTGGGGTTCTGCCGGCAGATCATCAGAAGCTGCTTTCCCTGAAGGGAATTGGAAGCTATACGGCGGGAGCGATCGCTTCTATTGCCTATCATATTCCGGTTCCGGCGGTGGACGGAAACGTTCTGAGAGTTATCTCAAGAATAACGGAGAGCCGCGAGGATATTATGAAGCAGTCAGTGCGTAAAAAAATAGAGGAAGAGCTCCTCGCGATCATGCCCGGAGACTGTCCCGGAGACTTTAATCAGGCTCTGATGGAGCTGGGAGCGGTGATCTGTGTTCCCAACGGCTCGCCAAAATGCGGGGAGTGTCCGGCAGCGTTCTGCTGTAAGGCTTACCGCCATGGGACTGTGGAGGAGCTTCCTGTAAAAGCGAAGAAAAAAGAACGAAGACTGGAAGACAGAACAGTTTTAGTGATTCAGGACGGGGACAGGACCGCTATCCGCAGACGGCCCTCAAAGGGGCTCCTGGCAGGTCTGTACGAGCTTCCTAATATAGAAGGCGCTCTGACACAGCAGGAGGCGCTGGAAAGGGTGAAGGAGCTGGATCTGGAGCCCTTGTTCATTAAAGAACTGGAAACGTCCAGGCATATCTTTTCCCATATAGAATGGAGAATGACAGGATATCTGATCAGAGTGGCGTCTCTGGAGCAGATGAAAAATCATGGGCTGCTTTTTGTAGAGAAGGCGCAGTCAGAAAAACAATATGCCATTCCGTCTGCCTTTCGCGCATATACAAAATACATGAAACAGGGAGAAAATCTGTTTACCGCGGCGCGGGATGATAATAAATGAAAATACAGTAAAGAATAAGATATCAAATACCGGAATACACGGCAAAAAGGAGGAAATGCGATGAAACTTTTAAGTATAGCGATTCCCTGCTATAATTCAGAGGCTTATATGCATAAGTGTATCGATTCTCTGCTGACAGGGGGCGAGGATGTGGAGATCCTTGTGGTGGACGACGGCTCCTCGGACCGCACGGCAGAGATAGCAGACGATTACGCGGAGAGATATCCCACCATTGTCAGAGCGATCCATCAGGAAAACGGAGGTCACGGCGAGGCCGTGAACGCTGGAATACGAAATGCCACCGGACTGTACTTTAAGGTGGTGGACAGTGACGACTGGGTAAACGAGGATGCCTACAGGAAAATTCTCAATACTCTTGAGGAGCTGATAAGAGGGCCTCACACCGTAGATCTTCTCATCAGTAATTTTGTTTATGAAAAGCAGGGAGCCTCCAGGAAAAAGGTGATGCAGTACCGTCATTGCCTGCCGTCGGACGAGATATTCGGATGGGAGAGCGTACACATGCACAGAGGCAAATATCTTCTGATGCATTCCATGATCTATCGGACAAAGCTCCTTCATGAATGTGGACTGGAGCTGCCAAAGCATACGTTTTATGTGGATAATATTTTTGCTTTTGAACCGCTTCCCTATGTAAAAAACATGTACTACCTGGATGTGAATTTTTACCGTTATTTCATCGGACGGGAAGATCAGTCGGTAAATGAAAAGGTTATGATCCGCCGGATCGATCAGCAGATCCGCGTAAACAAACTGATGGCGGACGCGTTTCATAAATGCAGATTCGGCAATAACCGCCGCCTTCGCGACTATATGCTCAGCTATCTGGACATCATTACCACTGTTTCCTCCATCATGCTGGTGCGGGCCGGGACGGAGGAGGCTCTGGAGAAGAAAAAAGAGCTGATGGAATATATTCGCGAGCAGGACCGCTGGCTTTACCGCAAACTGCGCTACAGTCTGCTGGGAAGAGCTGCAAATCTTCCCGGAAAAGGCGGACGCAAGATGTTTGTGGCGGCTTATAAGGTCTGCCAGAAATTCTATGGATTTAATTGAATTTGTGTACAGGCTTTTCTTCGTACTTCTCAAAATTTTTATAAGCCCTGGGAAATACAGCCCTTATTTGTTTTTTCTATAGATGGCAGAAATGCAGCCCTTTTTTGTAGCGTGCTTTGTCAAGTGTTTTTTCTTCATGGAATGATAGCTTATATTATGAATACTTAAAGAAATTTGAAATTCCGGAAAAAAAGCCGATCGGTTCTTTTTCAAAAGGAATGAAAATGAAGCTTTCAATCATATGTGCGTTGTCCCATTCTCCGAAATTGCTAATTTTGGATGAGGCAACAACAGGGCTTGATCCAGTTGCGCGTGATGAGATATTAGATCTGTTTCTGGATTTCATTCAGGACGAAACTCATGCGGTTTTCTTTTCTTCACATATAATATCAGACATTCAAAAAATTGCCGATTATGTGATTTTTATCCATCAGGGTAAAGTGATTTTTGAAGAGCAAAAGGATGATCTGATTTACCATTACGGAATATTGAAATGCCGGCGGAGTGAGTTTGTCGCGTTATCCCCGAAAGACTATCTTATTTCCCGTCAGTCGAGCAGTGGAATCGAATGTTTGGTAAAAGATAAGGAAAAGGTAAAGAGAAAATATAAGAATATGATTGTGACCTGCTTCTATTTCAGTTTATTTGCTTTGGCTATGTGCCGCCGCCACTGTTATTTTTTTGTTCTCTATTGTAATCAGCTTTCTGGGATATTCAAGAAAAAAGTAAGGATGCCGGGAATTTATTACCGATTATATGGTACAAAACTTATAATATGATGTATAATGATCAGAGCGCGGATGAATGTGGGGTGAAATTATGCTTGAAAATAAATTGAGTATTACTGATTCAACAGAATTGGCAAGAACAGAAGAAAAAATCAGTAAGCAAAAAGCCATAGAAATGTTTGAAAACGGATTCCTGGAAAAACTGGAGCCAGGTACATATGAAAGTCTTGCGGCCATTCATAAATATTTATTTGACGAGATTTATGAGTTTGCCGGTAAGCTTCGCGAAGTGAATCTGTCCAAAGGCAATTTCAGATTTGCGCCGCTGATGTATTTGGGAGCAGCTTTGCAGAATATTGATAAAATGCCTCAGTCAACGTTTGACGAGATTATTGAGAAATATGTGGAAATGAACGTTGCCCATCCCTTCAGAGAAGGTAACGGAAGAAGCACAAGAATATGGCTTGATCTGATGTTGAAAAAAGAAATCGGTTATGTGGTGGATTGGAGCAAGGTAGATAAAGAAGATTATTTGCTTGCTATGGAGCGAAGCCCAATTAAAGATATTGAAATTAAGCTTCTTTTAAAAAATGCTCTGACGGATAATATTTATGACCGTGAAATTTATATGAAGGGCATCGATCACAGCTATTATTATGAAGGATATTATATTTTTAAGACACAAGAATTTTTGGAAAAGTAACAGCTATTGAAGATTGAAGGAGTGGAGCAAAAGGAAAGGAGGCCGGGGAAAGAAGCAAGAGAAATCTTTACACAAATTTTACAGTCCGGACACTGGAAACTTAACCCGAAGCTTATATACTGAATGAAAAATGTCAAAGTCCGGAGGTTAAATAGATATGATATATTTGGTTGAGGATGACGAAAGCATCCGTGAGCTTGTGGTTTATACGCTGAAGAGCCAGGAGCTTGACGCAAAGGGATTTGAAAAGCCGGCCCAGTTCTGGAAAGAACTGGAGAAGGAGCTTCCCTCCCTGATCCTTCTGGATATTATGCTTCCTGAGGAGGACGGGATCTCAATACTGAAAAAGCTGAGAGCAAGGCCGGATACGAGAAAGCTGCCTGTTATCATGCTGACGGCTAAAGGCAGTGAGTATGATACGGTAATGGGACTTGACAGCGGGGCTGATGATTATATCCCCAAGCCCTTCCGTATGATGGAGCTGATTTCCCGTATCAAGGCGAGACTCAGGAGAGTTGAGGACAAGGGGGCGGAGGAATACCGGATCGGAAATCTGTATGTGTGTCCTTCCAGATATGTGGTAACTGTTAATCAGGAGCCGGTAAGCCTGACTCTGAAAGAATATGAGATGCTCTGCCTCCTGCTGAAAAACAGCGGCATGGTCTTGTCCAGAACGCAGCTTCTTAATCAGATCTGGGGATACGAGTTTGACGGCGAGAGCCGGACGGTGGACGTACATATCCGTACGCTCCGTCAGAAGCTTGGCGAAGCGGGAGATCTCATTGAGACGGTAAGGGGAATCGGCTATAAGATGGGAAAATAAGAGAAAAGGACAGATAAATGAAATCACTTGTAATTGCTGAGAAGCCATCTGTGGCAAGAGACATTGCCAGAGTGCTTCACTGTAACCAGAAGACAGGCGGCGCTCTGGAGGGAAAGGAGTATGTGGTCACCTGGGCTCTGGGACATCTTGTGACACTTGCGGATCCGGAAGAGTACGATAAAAAGTATACAAAATGGGATATGGGCACCCTTCCCATGATGCCGGAAAAGATGAAGCTGGTAGTGATCCGTCAGACCTCGAAACAGTTCCAGGCGGTGAAGACGCAGCTTTTCAGAAAAGATATCGGAGACATTGTGATCGCCACAGACGCGGGCAGAGAGGGAGAGCTGGTGGCACGCTGGATTCTGGAAAAATCCGGCTGCCGGAAACCTGTACGGCGTCTGTGGATTTCTTCTGTTACCGACAAGGCCATCAAAGATGGATTTCATAATCTGAGAGATGGCAAAGAGTACCAGAATTTGTACCGGGCGGCTGCCGCCAGAGCAGAGGCCGACTGGCTGGTGGGAATGAACGGGACCAGAGCTCTCACCTGCAAATACAACGCTCAGCTTTCCTGCGGCCGGGTACAGACTCCCACCCTTGCCATGATCGCCATGCGTGAGGAGGAGATCCGTCATTTCAAACCAAAGGAATATTTCGGTATCGCGCTCCAGGCAGGAGGCGTACAGTGGATCTGGAAGGACGGAAAGAACGGAAGCACCCGCACCTTCCACCGGGAAAAGGCTGAGGAGATCCGGGAAAAGGCCGGACATTCTTTCCTGGAGATCGTTTCAGTGGAGAAAAAACCAAAGAAATCATATGCGCCGGGACTGTATGATCTTACCACGCTTCAGCGGGAGGCAAACCAGAAATATGGATTTTCCGCGAAAGAAACCCTGAACATCATGCAGAGGCTGTATGAAAATCATAAGGTACTTACCTATCCCCGAACCGATTCCCGGTATATCGGAAAAGATGTGGTTCCCACTATCAGGGAGCGTCTGAAGGCCTGCGGTACGGGGCCTTACCGGAAACTGGCGGGAGCTCTTCTCACGAAGCCGCTCCAGACCAACGGAAGCTTTGTGGATGATAAGAAGGTGACCGATCATCACGCCATCATCCCCACAGAGCAGTTTGTACAGCTTGACCATATGACCAATGAGGAGCGGAAAATCTATGATATGGTCGTGAGAAGATTCCTGAGCGTTCTTTATCCGCCGTTTGTCTACGAGCAGACAGCCGTGGAGGGAGAGGCGGCAGGATACCGTTTTGCAGCCCGGGGCAAGGTAGTGACAGATTCCGGCTGGAAGGCGGTTTATGAGGACGGCTTCCAGGAAGAGGATGAAGAAACAGAGAGCCAGGAGCTGAAGGATCAGAGCCTTCCGGTCTTTCACAAGGGGCAGAAGCACCAGATAGAAAGGCTTCAGCTTACCTCCGGACAGACGAAGCCTCCGGCCAGATTTACGGAGGCCACGCTTCTGGCGGCCATGGAGAATCCGGTGAAATATCTGTCGGTAAAGGATCAGCAGGCGGCAAAAACGCTGGGCGAGACCGGAGGCCTGGGAACGGTGGCGACCCGGGCAGATATCATAGAGAAGCTTTTTAACACCTTCTTGATGGAAAAGAAGGGGAATGAGATACATCTTACCTCCAAGGCAAAGCAGCTTCTGGAGCTTGTGCCGGAGGATCTGAGAAAACCGGATCTTACGGCGGACTGGGAGAAAAAGCTTTCGGACATTGCCAGGGGCAGACTGCGGCAGGATGAGTTCCTGGAAGGAATCCGCAAATACACCTGTGAGATCGTAGATGAGATTAAAACAGGAGAGGGAACTTTCCGCCACGATAACCTGACAAATAAGATCTGTCCCGACTGCGGCAAGCGTCTTCTGGCGGTCAACGGCAAAAACAGCCGGATGCTGGTATGCCAGGACAGGGAATGCGGCTACAGGGAGACCATAGCCCGTACGACAAACGCCCGATGTCCGAAGTGCCATAAGAGGATGGAGATGCTGGTAAAAGGCGGGGAAGAGACCTTCGTATGCGTCTGTGGGCATAAAGAACGACTGTCCGCCTTTCAGGCCCGGAGACAAAAGGAGGGCGCCGGAGTTACAAAAAGAGACGTCCAGAAATATATGAAACAGCAGCAGAAAGAGGCCAATGAGCCTGTGAATAACGCTTTCGCCCAGGCTCTGGCGGGAATCAGGCTGGATAAATAACAGAATATTTAAGTGTGCAGTCCGGAAATACGGACTATATAAAGAACGGCGGCTATCGTGTGACAGCGCCGTTTTTTATGTCGTTCATCCATTTTAAAACATGCTTCTGAAAAAGAAGAATATCAGGACTGACGTCAAGATCCTTTCTTGTGAGCATATAGGTGGACCATTGATAGCTGCCGTCAGAGAAGGGGATCAGGACCATGCTGTCGTCCCCCATATCATCGAAAATGAAGTCAACCACTACGGAGATACCGAGGTTTTTTCTGACCATTTTATGGCAGAGACTGAACCCGCTTGTCTCGAAAACAATATCAGGCGTAAATCCTGCGTCCATGCAGCGCTTTACGATCAGATGGTGGATATAAAATTCGCTGCTTTCCAGATAAAGAGGTTGATTCCTCAGATCCTCGATGGTGACAGAAGCTTTACTGCTCAATGGATTCTGCCGGTTTACAAGAAGCTTAACAGGAAAGCTTTCCAGAAGATCCGAATGGAACTCCGCGGAATCAGAGGGTCCGATGGTAAAGGCCACGTTTCCTTCCTTTTGAAGAAACAGACGCTCCACCTGTTTGTCCGGATATTCCCGGTAATGGACAGTGATCTCGGGGTGCTTCCTCCGGAAATCAGTAATACATTCCGGGGTGACCAGGCGGAGGATTCCATAGGCGGACAAAAGGTCGATCTCTCTGTTTTTTGTCTGCTGGATTTTCTGGATTCCGTTATAAATATTATAATAGGAATCCAGAAGCTCAGAAATATGGTCGTAAAGATACTGCCCTGTTTCGGTGAGCGTGATGCCGAAGGAACTGCGGTTCAGAAGCTGGGTGTTCAGCTCGGACTCAAGGTTCTTGATGGATTTGCTGAGTCCCTGGGGCGTAATGTAAAGAAGCCGGGCGGCCTTTGTGATGCTCTGTTCCCGGCAGACCGTGCGGAAATTTTCCATATCTTTGATGGTCATAACAAAATCCTCTTTTCTGTTGGTTGATACCTGTCATCTGTTGGTTGATATTCAAAAAAAGTATTCTATGGTAGTATAATAGACGAATTCACTTATTATATTATATCAAAAAAAGAGAGCCCTGTCATGGAGCAATGTCTAAGGAGAAACGGCATTGCGTCATGTATGAGCTCTCTTTTTTGTACGCCCACAGTGTCGTTGCCGGAGGAATCAAGAATAAGTTTACGGTGAGAAAAATACAGTTGATGGGCAGAGTATGTCCGTCCTGATAGAATAAAGATATAGTTCAGATTACAGGAGGGAAACGATGAGTGAATTTAAACTGTCATCAGTGGAAGAGTTTGAGAAAGCCACAGAGCGCCTGCTGGAAACAGGAGCGAAGGTAGGAGCGGATTCCTGGCAGCTTCGTGTGAAAAATCAGACTCCTCACTGCAAATTTGGAGAAAAAGGAATCTGCTGCCGTATCTGTTCCATGGGACCCTGCCGGATCACTCCCAAGGCGCCCAGGGGAATCTGCGGCTGTGACGCCCATGGAATTGTAGGAAGAAATTTCCTGCGCTTTGTGGCGGGCGGAGCCGCTACCCATTCTGACCATGGACGTGAAATCTGCCATACCTTTACCCATGTGGCGCCGGACGGCGATTATAAGGTGAAGGATCCGGAGAAGCTTCTCCGTATTGCGAAAGAATGGGGCGTTGAGACAGAGGGAAGAGATATTTATGATCTGGCTCACGAGATGGCGGAGCTTGCTCTGATGGAATATGGAAAGCCATACGGCGTGCAGAGATGGCTGTCCCGCGCTCCGGAGCATACGCAGAAATTGTGGCATGACGCGGAAATAGAACCCCGCGCCATTGACCGTGAAGTGGCTACCGCGATGCATATGACCCATATGGGAAATTCCAGCAAGGCGGAAGCTTTGATCCGTCAGTCCCTTCGTTCCGGCATGTCCGACGGATGGGGCGGCTCCATGGCGGGAACAGAATTTTCAGATATTATGTTTGGCACGCCAAAACCAGTGGATACAGAAGCGAACCTGGGCGTAATGAAAGAAGACGAAGTGAATATTATCGTACATGGACATGATCCCAGTCTCTCTGAGATGATCTGTGAGTACGCGGAAGATCCCGAGATGATCGCTCTTGCGAAATCAGTAGGAGCGAAGGGAATCAACGTGGCCGGAGTCTGCTGTACCTCCAATGAGGTCGCAATGCGCCGGGGAGTGCCGATGGCCGGAAATTTCCTTCAGCAGGAAAATGTAGTGCTGACAGGAGCCTGCGAAGCGATCGTGGTAGATGTGCAGTGCATTTTCCCGGCGTTGGGGCCGCTGAGCAAATGCTTCCATACAAAATTTATCACAACGTCTAAGATCGCGCAGATGCCGGATTCCGAATTTATTCTTTTTGAGGCGGGCTCCGCCGGGGAAAAGGCCAGAAAGATCGTCAGAATGGCGGTGGAAAATTTTGTAAACAGAAAGAAAGAGCTGGTACATATTCCACAGTTAAAACAGAAGGCTACCGTGGGCTATTCTGTAGAAGCAATCATAAAAACCCTGGACGGTGTGACAAATTCTCAGGTGGATGAGACAGGGACCACTAAACCTCTGCTGGACTGCATTACTTCCGGCGTTATCCGCGGAGCTGTGGCGATGGTAGGCTGCAATAATCCCAGAGTCCGTCCGGATTCCGCTCATATCGGACTGATGAAGAAGCTGATCGCCAATGATATTATTGTGATCCTTTCTGGCTGCTCCGCTCAGGCGGCAGCAAGAGCCGGATTGATGGACAAGCAGGCGAAAGAGCTCTGCGGCGACGGATTAAGGCGTGTCTGTGAGCTTGCGGATATTCCTCCGGTACTGCATATGGGCTCCTGTGTGGATATCAGCCGTATGGTAGTGCTGGCCTCCCAGCTTGCGAAGGATTCCGGCCTGAATATCTCCCAGCTTCCTGTGGTAGGCTGCGCTCCGGAATGGATGTCCGAAAAAGCGGTCTCCATCGGAAACTATGTAGTAGCTACCGGAATTGACACCTTCCTTGGCGTAGAGCCTCAGGTGACTGGTTCCAGCGAGGTGGTATGGTGGCTGACAGAGGGAATCCGTGACTGGGTGGAGGCTTCCTACTTTATTGAAACAGATATTGATAAACTGGGCGACAGGATGATAGCCCGTATTGAAGAGAAGCGTTCGGCGCTTGGCATTTAAGGAGGGGATTACAGTGACTTTATTTGAAAGTGTTTTCGCGGGAAATGATGCGGTTTATGGACTTGCGGAGGATGCGGTCAGTCATGCTGTCGAAACATACGGGGCGGACAAGGCTGTAAGCTTTCCGAATACTGCGTATTCTCTTCCCTGCTATTATGCGGTGACAGGAACAAAGATAGGTACTCTCGCGGAGCTGAAGGAAGCTCTCGGTGTTGTGAAGACTCTCATGACAAGAGAGAAGAAGACCCATGATATATTTATGTCCGGCGTCGCCACAGCTCTTTGCGCGGAGTTTATCGAAGCGCTGAAATACATTGACGGCGCGGCTCCCTATGAAGAGCCCTGCTACGGTCATCTGGCGGACGCGGTGATCCGTGAGCTGGGCGTGCCTCTGGTAACAGGCGATATTCCGGGCGTGGCGGTAATCCTGGGCAGGGCGCCCAGCGCGGAGGAAGCGGCTGCCCTTGTAAAATCCTATCAGGCCCAGGGAATCCTTGTAACTCTGGTAGGAGATATCATTGACCAGCTTGCGGAGGCTAGCTTTAAGACCGGAGCCAACGTCCGTGTGATCCCCCTTGGAAAGGATGTAACGGCAGTGATTCATGTGGTTTCCGTGGCGCTGCGCGCGGCTCTGATTTTTGGAAACGTAAAACCGGGCGACGCGGGAACATTGATGGAATATACCCTGAAACGTGTTCCGGCCTTTGTGAATGCTTTTGCGCCGTTAAACGATGTGATCGTAGCCTGCGGAGCGGGAGCTATCGCTCTTGGCTTCCCGGTTATCACAAACCAGGAGGGAGTGGCAAAAGTACCCAGGAGCCTGATATGCCAGCCGGATATTTCCAGATGGAACACTACTTCTCTGGAAGCGAGGGACATTAAGATAAAAATTACGAATATTGATATTCCGGTTGCCTTCGCATCCGCCTTTGAAGGGGAGATCATCCGCCGCAAGGATATGCAGGTGGAATTCGACGGCTCCCGCGTAGACTGCGCGGAGCTTGTGCAGACCTGCGGCGCCGGCGAGGTGGAGGATCACAGGATTACTGTGATCGGGCCGGAAGCGGACGAGATGGAGCTGGGAAGCAAAAATAATATCGCTTATATCGTAAAGGTGTCCGGAAAGAACATGCAGGCGGATTTCGAGCCGGTGATCGAGCGTAAGTTCCATAATTACATCAACTGTATTGAGGGCGTGTACCATACCGGGCAGAGAGATATGCAGCGTATCCGTATCAGTATCGACGCTTTCAACGCGGGCTTCCGTATCAGACACATCGGGGAGGTTCTCTACGCGCAGGTCAAAAATGAGTTTGACGCTGTTGTGGACAAATGTGAGGTGGTGATCTACACGGATCCTGAGGAATGTAAGAGAGTGCGTCATGAGATTGCGGTTCCTACCTTTGAGAAGCGTGACGAACGTCTGGACAATCTGACTGACGAGTCGGTGGAGGTTTATTATAGCTGTATTCTCTGTCAGGCATTCTCGCCCAGCCATGTATGCGTGGTGACTCCGGAACGCCTGGGACTGTGCGGAGCTGTTTCATGGCTGGACGCAAAAGCGACCAATGAACTGGATCCCAACGGCCCCTGTCAGGTGATCACAAAAGAGCGACCCATAGACGAGAATCTCGGAGCTTACGAGGATGTGGATGAAGCGGTGAAAAAATTCTCTCAGGGAGCTCTGGAGCATGTAACTCTTTATTCCATTATGCAGGATCCTATGACCTCCTGCGGATGTTTCGAGTGTATCTGCGGAATTGAACCGTTCTCCAACGGGGTGGTGATCGCCAACCGTGAATATGCGGGTATGACGCCTCTTGGAATGACCTTCCCGGAGATGGCGTCTATGACCGGAGGCGGCGTACAGACTCCCGGCTTCATGGGACACGGAAAACACTTTATATCCTCGAAGAAGTTCATGAAGGCGGAGGGCGGTATCGAGAGAATCGTCTGGATGCCCAGAGAACTGAAGGAGTTTGTTGCGGAACGCTTGAACAAAACAGCAAAAGAAATGTACGGAATTGATAATTTTACGGATATGGTAGGCGACGAGACGGTAGCTACCGATCCGGAGGCGCTGGTCGCGTTCCTCGCAGAAAAGAATCATCCTGCTCTTTCTCTTGAGCCTATGATGTAAAGCAGGCATATTTTAAGTCGCCTACGGCGAGGGGCCGGTACAAAACAGTAACAGTTCAGCCCGCGCCATTCGTAAAACCGCACTGCGTGCTTACTGTGGCTGATGCCACTGTTTTACTCATAAACGGGCGCTCAGCTCATACAGATGTCCGCTCGCAAAAACATGCAGGCATGTTTTATGCTTTCCGACCACTGTATGGCTGAATTGTTACCAAAAACAGACAGAAAATCCTTGTAACTGTGAAATAGTTTGAGTATAATAATTCCTGTAACACAGGATTCGGGAAATACAGGAAATATATAATGGCCCGGAACCATAGAGAGGGCAGCGATGAAAGGAACAGTGGAAATACGGATGGAGAGCCGCGGCGGTATACCCGGTATTTTTCCGTCCGAAGATATATCAAACAGTATATTTGGCAATAATCAGAAGGAGCAGCAGAAATGCGGCTCCTTCTTTTATGCAATAAAGTGACAAAGAGGAGGAAATGACATGAAACTGACCGCTTATGAAGTGAGAAAAGACGAGGAAGAAAATCTGAGAAAATACGCCCAGAGATGCGGGGTGGATGAGCTTGTGATAACCGGAGAGCCTCTCACCGGGGAAACTCTGGAGCTGGCAGAGGGAGCCGCGGGAGTGACGACTCTGGGACAGAGCGTGATAAATGAAGATATCTGCCGGCAGCTTCACCAGATGGGAGTGACGGGATATTCCACCAGATCCGTAGGCTATAATCATGTTGACCTGGAAGCCGCGAAAAAATATGGAATACGGGTGAGCAATGCTTCCTATTCTCCTCACGGGGTAGCTGAGTACACAGTCATGATGATCCTGATGAGTCTCAGAAAATATAAGCCCGCCCTTTACCGGATCAACGTCAATGATTATTCTCTGGACGGCCTTGTGGGAGGGGAGCTGTGTGAAATGACTGTAGGGATCATCGGCACGGGAAAGATCGGTGAAACAGTTATCCGTAATCTGGCGGGATTCGGCTGCCGTATTTATGCGTATGATATTTATGAGAAAGAGGAAGTAAAAAAATATGCGGTTTACCGTGATCTGGATACGATTTACAAAGAATGTGATATTATTTCCCTTCATACGCCGCTGATGGATTCCACCTATCATATGATCGACAGGGATGCCGTAAAAAAAATGAAAAAGGGCGTAATCCTCGTAAACTGCGCAAGAGGCGAGCTGATGGACATAGAAGCCGTAACCCGGGGCGTGGAGGATGAAAAGATAGGGGCGGTGGCTCTTGATGTCTTTGAAAATGAAAACGGGATTTATCACCATGACAGAAGAACGGAGATCATTAAAAACAGAGACATGGCATATCTGCGGCAGTTCCCCAATGTGATCATGACCCAGCACATGGCTTTTTATACCCGCCAGGCTGTAGACAGTATGGTAAAATGCGGAGTTGAAAGTCTTGCGGCCTTTGCCCGGCAGCAGGATTATTTCTGCCGTCTGGCATAGGAGATGGGGAAATTACTGGGACAGAAGCCGCAGGCGGACGATATCGCTGTAAAAAGTCTGATTTACCCATGTCGTAATGGCTGGGATAATGCTATAATAATTATGCGGGCTGATTACCCGTGGTATGAACATATTTATTTTCAGGAGGAATGAAGCGATGAAAAAGAAACTATACGCTGTGATAATGACTCTGTTCCTGGCCCTCTCTTTGATTCCGGTATCAGCTTTCACCGCAGCAGAGACACAGGCCGCGTCGAATACCTATGTGGCGGCAGTCAGACTCCGTTCGATCCAAAGCGACTCTCCTACAAAGGTAAGAGTCACATGGAACAGGGTTTCCGGTGTGAATGGATACCGTGTATATCGCAAGACAAGCGGCAGCGGATGGAAAGTTATGAAAAACGTCAGCGCCGCCGCGACCCGATATACAGATACTAGCGTAAAGCCGGGAACCAGATATACTTATACCGTTCGTGCCTACAAGAGGATCAATGGCCGGGTATACTGGGGAGGATATCAAAGAAATGGATGGACTGTCACCACGCGTAGGGCTGCAAACACCTCCGTGGCAACGGCAGTGCTCCGCTCCGCTGAAGCCAAATCTTATACAGAGGTGAGCCTTGCATGGAACAGGGTTTCCGGTGCGAACGGCTACCGCATCTACCGTAAAACCAGCGGTACTGGATGGAGAGTTCTGAGAAACGTCAGTTCCGCCGCGACCCGTTATACGGATAAAACCGCAGAGCCGGGAATCAAATATACATATACGGTGCGCGCATACAGGAGAGTGAATGGCAGAGTAATATGGGGCGGTTACAACAGAAATGGAGTATCGGCTGTCACGCCGAGAGCGACAATAACTTATAAAGGCAAGAAGGGCGAAGCGTTTGATTACAAAGGATCAAAATATTCTTACAGGATTGGATTTGAGAGAATTAATAATGCTTATTTGACGGTTTGGGACAAAAATAAGCCGTTTGGTTCGTCCTATGAAGAGTTTTTTGCTTTCAAAGTAACAGAAGGCGTCCGTAATTACAGAGTGAAAGGGATGAACAGCGGTTACTATTATGATATTTATATAAAACCATACGGGGCGTATGTGAAAATCAGTATCAAATGCAGAAATACAGTGTACCAAAAGTATGATATCAGTAATCGGATTTTTATGAAGATACCTTCATAACATTTCTGGATTGATAAAAAAATTTGGAAGTTGACTTTTTATAATTGATTCTTTGGGAATAAAAGAGTTTAGAGTGAAAAAACCGAGAAAAGAGGGGATAAAGATGAGACTGGCGGTAATATTTCCGGGAGTAGGATATCATACGGATAAGCCTCTTCTGTATTATGGGAAGAAAACAGCTATGGAACTGGGATATGAGATCGCGGAGGCGCCCTACGGCAATTTCGCGAAGCATATCAAAGGCTCTGAACAAAAGATGAAAGAGACGTTTGTCAGCGCCAGAGAGCAGGCGGAGGAGCTTCTGAAGAATATAAAGTTCGGACAATACGAGAGAATTGTTTTTATCTCGAAAAGCCTGGGGACTGCTGTGGCGGCTTCATATGCCTCGGATCATCAGATCCGCGCGGAGCATATCTACTACACGCCTGTAAAAGCATCCTTTTCCTTCATGAGGCCCTATAAGGAACAGAGAGGGATCGTATTTCACGGAACAGCAGATCCATGGGTGGAAACTTTGGAGGTGGAGACTGGCTGCAGGGAGAAAGAGCTGCCCCTTTATATTACAGAAAAAGGGAATCACTCTCTGGAGACAGGAGACGTTCTGGCCGATCTGGAGCATCTGAGGCGGATCATGGAACAGACAAGAGATTTTTTGAAGTAAGGATACCCTCTCTTTACAACGACCGTGTGTGCTCTTGTAAAGAGAGGGCAATGTCGAAGTTCAACGACCGCAGATGTCTTTGTACATGGCGGGAAAGAGTGATCACGCTTCCTGCTTATTGAATATACGAAACAGAATTGCTATAATCCCATCTTTGACAGTTAGAGAAAGAAAAAATCGCTGTAACCCTTGTGTTTAC
>DSLMC04103__coassemble_548_pt1 | contig 27652 bp, 26 predicted proteins | sample DSLMC04103__metabat2_high_PE_018 | metagenome-assembled genome bin DSLMC04103 | reverse complement strand
GACTTATCAGGTGAAAATGAATGCTCGCTTCGCTCGCGCTCATTTTCCTGCTGATCTCTCATGCTTCGCACGACATCCGGCAGAGGGCGGACGCTTCGCTTCCGGCGCACTTCGTGCTTCCTCCTCTGCCGCTGACTTATCAGGTGAAAATGAATGCTCGCTTCGCTCGCGCTCATTTTCCTGCTGATAAGTCACATTATACGCTATGGGGGGCATGGGGAAAAGAAAAATCGTTCGTCAAATTCTCACAGAAGATTACAGGATTTTTTAACCTTTGACTTTTTCTAAATTAGCCGGCTCCATCAAATAGAGGATTTCCCATGCCTCATTTTGAAAATCCCTCCTCATTTAAGCCAACAAAGCGTTTACTTCAAATAGCGAAACAGAACGCCGGACTATCGCAAAGCTTTAAAGAAAAAGGCTATTCTCCAAAAGCATAACGCGAAATGGAGAATAGCCATTAAACTCTATCATCAATACGGGGATAATTTCCGGTCAGGCCTCTTTCGCTTTCAGGAGATAAATCCTGGACTCGAAATCTGTGCAGGCGGCATCCGCGATCTCTCCCGCGCTGCCGTCTGTGGTGATCAGGCCGTAATTCATCAGCTCGTCCCCATAATGCTCTGTACCGTTATATATGTTTTCATAGAGGAAATCCGGATTCAGTCCCTGAAGCCGCACGCGGCTGTAGGGAAGGTTGGCTCCGTTCAGCACACGATAATAACCTACAAGGGCTGTTTTCTGATCTCTGCTTACGGACATCCACACGGTTTCATTTTCCTCAAAGGGGCTTTTGATCCTGTAAAAGGTTCCGAACTGCAGAAGCTCTCTGTATTCCTTCATAAATACGATCTGCTCCCTGACCTCCTGCAGTTCTTCTCCGGTAAGCTTATTGAGATCCAGCTCATAGCCAAAGGTACCGAAGCAGGCCACGTTTGCTCTTGTATGAAGAGGCGTATTCCGGAACACCTGATGGTTGGGAACTACGGACACATGGCTTCCGATACTGCTGATGGGATAGCACATGGAGGTCCCGTACTGGATCTTCAGACGCTCCACCGCATCGGAATCGTCGCTGGCCCAACCCTGCGGCGCATAATAAAGCAGGCCGGGATCAAAGCGTCCGCCGCCGCTTGCGCAGGACTCAAACAAAACCTCCGGGAATTTTGCGGTCAGCCTGTCATAAAGATCATATACTCCCAGAATATAACGATGGAACACCTCTCCCTGACGGTCCGCCGGAAGCACGGCGCTGTAACATTCTGTAATACTGCGGTTCATGTCCCACTTGATGTAGGAAATTTTAGATTCAGATAAAATTTTCTCCATCATTTCATAAATACGGTCCACAACCTCTTTTCTGGAAAAATCAAGGACATACTGATATCTTCCGTGGGAAGCGTTTCTTCCCGGAGTCTGGAGGATCCAGTCCGGATGCTCCCGGTACAGGTCGGAATCTTTATTTACCATCTCCGGCTCGAACCACAGGCCGAACTTCATTCCAAGGGCCTCGATTTTTTCGGAAAGACCGCTGATTCCCTCCGGAAGCCGCTCCCTGTTTGCGATCCAGTCGCCAAGTCCAGCGTGTTCGCCGTTTCTGGCTCCGAACCAGCCGTCGTCCAGCACAAAAAGCTCTACTCCGCATTCCTGAGCTTTCCGGGCGATATTCAGAAGCTTTTCTTCGGTAAAATCAAAATAGGTGGCTTCCCAATTATTGATCAGGATAGGCCTCGGACGATCTCTCCAATAGCCTCTGGCAAGGCGTTTTCCGTATAAGCGGTGGAAGGTCTGGCTCATGCCGTTCAAGCCATGACAGGAGTATACCATCACCGCTTCCGGCGTCTGGAATTCCTCCCCCGGCTCCAGCTTCCAGTCGAAGCCCTCCGGATTGATCCCCACAGTAACACGGGTCACATCATGGGTATCCACCTCCGCCTGGATCCGGAAATTCCCGCTGTAGATCAGGCTGAAGCCAATAACCTCTCCGGACTCTTCCGTAGTGCAGGGACGTTTCAGCGCCACAAAGGGATTCTGCTCATGGGATGAGTTTCCTCTTCTGCTGTCCACCGCCGTGATCCCCTGCTCCAGAACACGGTTCTTCACATGTCTTTCTCTGGCCCAGGCGCCGGATAACTGCATCCAGATATAATCCTTGTCCGGCAGATCAAGATTCAGGCTCATCGCTGTGAGAAGATGAAGATCCTCTTTGCCTTCATTAATCAGCCTTGCGCTGCGCGCGAGGGCTCCTTCCCCCTCAAAAATAGTATATAAAAGCTCCAGGCGGCATCCTGTAACAGAATCCTTCAGGATAAGCTTCAGGGTCTCCGCCTCCTCCCCGGATTCTGTGTAGGTGGCAGGAAGTCCTTTCAGTTCTGGTTTTCCCTGAGAAATCTCATAGCCTTCATACCGGAAATCCACAATACGGCTTCCGCTGCCCTGAAGGATTTCCACTGCCGGGTGACGGTAGTCTGTGCTGCCGTACACCGGATATTCCTGACGGATATGCTCCAGCGAAAAGGTGCGGTCGTTTTCAAAAATATAGGAGGTCATAGGACGGCCATATTTTTCCACCAGATAAGAAAAATCGGGCTTATCATGGATTTTCTTCCCGAAATAAATCTGTCCCATATGTCCGTTTTCAAGGACACACATCAGATAGCTGATCCTGTCGTTGTACAGGTGGAAGGTTTTTGTTTCCTCGTGAAAAATAATCTTTGCCATATTCGGAGTCCTTTCTGCTGTATTTTATTAATGTAGATGCTTCAAAAGTTCTTAGTCCGCATGAGAGTTTTTGCCTGTAGTATCAATATAGCATAAAAAACCGGCCTCTGTTATGTCATTATGTCTGCAAAAGCATACAAAATGTTTCATAACAAAGACCGGGACTCCTTAAAATCATCTGTCTTAGCAGACTGCCGGAAAGGATACCGTTATAACGAAGCGCTCCCCCTTCTTTTCCGCTGAGATCCTGCCTCCTGCCTGCTCAGCCAAAGCTCTGGCAATGGACAGCCCCAGACCTGTAGATTCCTGTCCGCTCTGGACCGTATAAAATCTCTGGAACAATTTTCCCGCCTCCACCTCGTCCAGAGCAGAGGCATGATTCGAAAAGATCACTTCTCCGTTTTCTTCCATGCGGATCTCCAAATCTCCGTCACTGTATTTCAGAGCGTTATTAATGATATTTTCAAAAACCCGCAGAAGGGCGCCGCGGCTGGCTTCCACATAAATCCGTTTCTCAGTGAATTCCGTTTCCACCTGAATCCTCCGCTGAGTCAGGGCTCCGTACATTCCAGCCAGGCTTTCCTCCAGAACCTCTTTCAGCATGAGCTTCTCCTTTTGCTGGTACCGCTCCGCCGAAACCACCACCGAATACCGGAACAGTTCTCCGGTAAGGTATTTCATCGCCTCCGTCCGGTTTTCTATAATATCCAGATATTCTCTTGCCTGAGCGGAAACCTCCTCGTTTCTTAAAAGCTGCAGGTAGCCGCTGATGGCGGTCAGCGGGGTGCGCAGATCATGAGAAATATTCGTCACGGCTGTTTTGATCTCCTGATCACCCAGCTCGTACCGGAGCTGAGCCTTCCTGAGAAGCTTAAGCTGAGAGTCCAGCTCAGAAGCCAGCTTTCTCATTTCCCTGTCCCCGCAGCTTACCGACAGACCTACATTGGTGTCCCCGGCAAGCTTTTGGGCAAAATCCTGCCGCAGCTCTCTGGCCGCTTTTCGCAGAGACCATATTTTGATGCCTGCCGCCCCAAGCACGGTCAGAAGAAAAACTATTCCCAAAAGCCAGCCCATGCATGTCCCTCCTTTTTCCCATCAGTTTTTCAGATCTGCTATTTCAAGTCTTTTCTCTGGAATCCCAGAATTCCTGCCACATTGCAGACCACGGCGATGACAACAGAGTACAGCGCCAGCAAAAGCGGATGAGCGGAACCATACTGGACAATGGACAGTCCCTGTCCCACAGGCAGGATATCCTGAATAAACTGATACCATTTCCTTGCACTTCCGGAGATATAATAGGGATTTTCCACCCATTCCAGCACATAAGAGCCGTCACCGCTGGCTACAGACTGCTGGATCTTCTCCGGCAGTCCAAGCTTGCTCATCACATACATGGACACAAAAAGCATGGCTACAACACCGATCTGGCAGAGGACCGCCACTGCCGCCTTATTCTGGCAGAGCATGGATGCAAGAGTAAAGACAGCCATTTCCGAGCAGATGAGAAGAAGCCCAAGACAGGAATAGAGCGACATGGCTTTCAGGCTGTCCGGATTCCACCCGAACATGGGGATCCCCAGAATACTTACTGCCAACGTATAGGCAAGCTGCATCACTATCCCCGCGCCCACGCAGGTCACGTAGTTGGAAAGGTAAATATTTGTCCGCGTGGCGCCGGTCACCAGCTTGTTGCGCATAGTGCCGTCGCTGTATTCCCGTCCCAGAAACAGATTCGCAAAAGCTGCGAAGCCTACGCTGTTCAGTATATAGTCGTTGAGAAAAATAATCTGATACATATAGGCGCCGTCCTTTCCGTTCAGCACCTCCCGGTACTGGAAGAGACAGCCCACGATGCCGTATCCCGCCATCACCAGCAGCACGGCCCAGAAGCATTTGTCCTTCCACAGTCTCGCGAAATTCGCCCGAAGAAGCTTACGCACGGCCCCCACCTCCCATCAGATTAATGTAGTAGCTCTCCAGACTTTCATCCTTTTCCACCTGGGAGATCACCCGGCAGCTTTCTCTGTCCAGAGCCAGCACAAGCTCTGTCACTTCGATTCCGCCGAACACGTCCGCCTCCCTGTCGGAGACGATCCTGTAATCCAGCCCCTTAGCGTCAAGGACTCTTGTCAAAGCCTGTACGTCCGTCACGGTAAGGCGGGTGCATTTCCTGCAGGACTCTTCCAGCTCTCCCGCGCTGATCTCCTTCAGCAGGCGTCCCCTGTCTATGAATCCGTAATGGGTAGCAAGCTTGGACAGCTCGTCCAGAATATGGCTGGAGATCAAAAAGGTGATCTTCCTTTCCCTGTTCAGCCGGAGGATCAACTCCCGGATCTCCACGATCCCCTGAGGATCCAGCCCGTTCACCGGCTCATCCAGCACCAGAAAATCCGGATTTCCTGCCAGAGCCACGGCAATCCCCAGACGCTGCTTCATTCCAAGGGAAAAGTTCCCTGCTTTTTTCTTCCCTGTACCGGAAAGTCCCACCAGACTCAGAAGCTCTGAAATCCCGTCAAAGGACGGACGGCCCAGAATCCGGTACTGTTCCTTCAGATTTTCTTCCGCAGTCAGATGCGTATATATAGAGGGCGTCTCCACTACTGCTCCCATTCTGCGGCGGACGCCGGACATCTCGTCCCGGGCGCTGTTTTTGCCATAAAGCGTATAGCTTCCCTCCGTAGGCTTCTGAAGCCCGCAGATCAGGCGGATCAGGGTTGTTTTTCCCGCGCCGTTCCTCCCCACCATGCCGTAGATCGCTCCTTTTTCCACATGCATGGTCAGACCTCCCAGCGCGTTAAAATTCCGGTATCGCTTTTTCAGGTTTTCTGTTGTCAGCACATATTTCATGTTCTTATCTCCTTTCCCCGCCCGCTGCATTTCTTCCGAAATCCATCAGACAGGTATTCTTTTTCGATGCAAAACAATCATATCATCCGCCCGTTAAGATACCGGTTAAGAAAACAGTTAAGAAACAGTAAATATTGCCCTTGATATTTTCTATAAAGCACTCAGTCCTGCCGGAGCTTAAAGCCGATGCCCCATACAGCTTCGATATAGTCCTTTCCGCCTGCCTCTTTTAATTTCTTCCTGATATTGGAAATGTGTATTTTCAGGGAGCCCTCTGTACAGTCCGGCGTGTCTAAGCTGATGGCGTCCAGAATTCTGGATTTCGTCACCACCTGTCCCACATTCTGCATGAGCTGCTTAAAAACGGCGAACTCCGTAGGTGTCAGGTGCAGCTCCCTTCCATTGACCCGGAGCCCATGACTGTCCAGATCCATGGAAATATCCTCGAACACAAGCACGCCGCCCTGCCGCCTGCCTGCGCTGTCCCGAAGATGGGCGGCGATTCTTGCCAGAAGCTCCCGGATATCGAAGGGCTTAGTCACATAATCTACCGCTCCTCCTGTCAGAAGGTTTACTTTATCATCAATCCCTGTTTTCGCACTGACTACGATCACCGGAATACCAGACAGCTTTTCCAGCACCTGCTCGCCCGCAAGCCCGGGCAGCATCAGATCCAGAAGGATCAGATCCGGCTTCTGCCGTTCAAACAACAACAGGGCCTCCGTGCCTGAATAGGCGCGGAGAACCCTGTAGCCTTCCTGTGTCAGAGCTCTTTCCAGCATCTCTCCTATGTAAGGATCATCATCTACTACTGCGATCGTATACATTGCCGTACTCTGCACTCCTTTTCTTTTATCTTTATGGAGGATCAGTCCTTCATCTCCCGCAGCGCCTGCACCACTTCCTCGAACCTCATGAAGTGAGACGCCTTCACCAGAACCGTATCTCCTTTCTGTACATAACGGTCCAGGTTTTTCAGAAGGTTCTCTCTGCTTTCCTCATAGGATACCGGGAAATCAGGATCTGCTTCCCGGGCCGCCCCGGCCATATGGCGGGAAAGCTCTCCCACACAGACGCAGGCGTCAATACCGCAGACTGCCGCATGGGCTCCCACCTCTCTGTGGAGAGCGATCTCATTTTCTCCCAGCTCGCCCATATCGCCCAGAATAGCGATCCTCCGTCCCTCTCCGTCGCGAAGCACATCCAGGGACGCCTTCATAGACATGGGATTGGCGTTGTAGCAGTCGTCCACGATCAGAAGCTTTTCCGTTTCGATCATCCGGAAGCGTCCGCTGATGGCTTCCAGGCTTTCGATCCCCCGGCGTATCTCCTCTGTGGTAAGCCCGTAGATTTTCCCTACCGCCGCCGCGGCAAGGGCGTTGTACACCATATGTATTCCCGGCATGGGAACCAATACGGAAAAGGACTCCTCTCCCAGATGGATCCTGCAGGATACTCCCCTGAGCCCCCGGCTGACGATCTCGTCCGCATATACCTCACGGCTTTTGTCCAGGCCGAAGAACACAGGACGTATTCCGTGATACTCCTCCACTGACGCCAGCTTGTCGTCGTCGCCGTTGAGCACGATATGCCCGTCCGTCCTGAGATACTGAAAAATTTCTGTTTTGGCCTGAAGTACTCCGTCCCGGTCTCCCAGATTCTCCAGATGGCAGGTGCCTATATTGGTGATCACACAGGTATGGGGCCTGGCAATCCTTGAAAGACGGGTCATCTCGCCAAAATCACTGATACCCATTTCAAGCACCGCGATCTCGTCTTCATCCCTCAGACGGAATACTGTCAGAGGCAGCCCCAGCTCGTTATTAAAATTCCCCTGGGTTTTCAGGGTCCGGTATTTCTCCTTCAGAACCGAGGCGATCACTTCCTTGGTACTGGTTTTTCCCACGCTCCCGGTGATTCCCACCACCGGAATCTGAAGCTGCTCCAGATAAAATTCCGCTATGTCCTTCACTGCCTGCAGCGAAGATTCCACCTGAATATAAGGAAATTCCGCGTCTGGAAGCTCCCGCTCTGATATGGAGGCCAGCGCTCCTTTTTCCATTACATCGGGGATAAATCTGTGGGCGTCCACTCTTTCGCCCACAATGGCCACAAAAAGAGCTTCCGGCTCCGCCTTCCGGCTGTCCGTGATAATGGACCCCACTTCCTGATCCAGAAGCGCCTCGGGACCATGGTAGATGCCGCGGCATACTTTGGTCAGATTTCTCAATGTCAGATTTTTCATATCTGTATTCTTCCTCTGTCTGATTATTTTGTTGCACTCCTGCTCGCTTATCCGGATATGGAAGCTGCTGTCTTCCCATCCTCAGTCCTGTCGTTATTGCCCGCGAAACCTACTGTTTACAGGGTTAAAGACCATATTTTTTCAGGGACACCCGGATCAGCTCCTCGCATAGAGCGGGATAGTCCATACCCAGCACCGCCGCCTCCTGGGGGATCAGGCTGGTGGGCGTCATTCCCGGAAGAGTATTCGCTTCCAGACAGTAGATTTTTTCATCCTCTGTCACAATAAAATCAAGACGGGCGTAGCTCTCAAGTCCCAGGGCGTGATATCCCTGAACAGCGTAATCCTGAAGTCTTTTGGTAAGCTCCGGGGAAATGGGAGCCGGACAGGTCTCCTTTACGGCGCCCGGCTTATATTTATTCTCGTAATCGTAAAAGCCCTGGCAGGGTACAATCTGTACCACCGGATACGCCTCGCCGTCCACAACGGCTACTGTGTACTCCGTCCCCTGGATATATTCCTCCACAACTACTTCTTCTTCGTAGGAGAAGGCCTCCTCCAGGGCATTTTCATATTCTTCCTGGTTCTTCACGATATATACGCCGATACTGGAGCCTCCGCAGCAGGTTTTTACCACCGCCGGAAAAGACAGCCCCAGCTTCGCCAGATCCGTTTCTTTCTTCTCTGCCTTCATAGTTACGCCGCCGGGCACGGGAACGCCGCGAAGCTGGAACATCCATTTTGTGACTCCCTTATCCATAGCCATCGCGCTGCTGAGGTATCCTGTCCCTGTATAGCGGATCCCCATAAGGTCAAAGGCGGCCTGCACTCTTCCGTCCTCGCCGTTGGCGCCGTGAAGCCCAAGAAATACGATATCCGCCCTGCGGCACAGCTCCATGATATTGGGGCCGAAAAATTCTTTCCGCTCCTTCTTCATCTTTTCAATTTCCGGATTAAAGCTTTTCATATAAGCGGCGGCCGCTTCCACATCGTATTCCTTTGGAAAAGGATCGTCCCAGTTTACGCTTTCCACTCCGCAGAAAACGTCCGCCAGCACCGCCTGATGCCCCTTCGCTCTCAGGCCGCCGCAGATCCCGGTTCCCGAGACAATGGAAACGTCTCGTTCCGTACTTGTTCCTCCTGCCAAAACAACAATTTTCATCTTTTTTCTCCCTGAATTGAATCTCATTTATATATGACAACCGGCATATCCTTATTTACATTCTGGTAAACCAGAGGCGCCTGATCCGGAGAAAGCACCACATTCCCTCCTGTCCCGCTCCAACTGCTGAAGTCAGATCCGGCAGGATCTCCATAGGCGCCGAAGGAGGCGTCTGTAAAATTCATCTCCGGATCGTCCTGGATCCCCAGTCCTTCCCCAAAGGAGATGCGGTAATTTACAGTCCTTCCCTCCACGACAGCGGAGGTCTGCATATCCTGTATCCGGTATACGCCGGCCGGTGTGCCGCTGCTGGAAAGGATTCCGGTATCCGCCACAGGAATTCCGTCCTGATAAACCACCAGACGGTGATTGGGAAGATCCACCTCCACATAGGTATAACCGATATCATTGGTGCCGCGGCTCATAGCCTTCTGCTGGTATTCCGGCTCACGAACCTGGGTTTTCTTATCCATAACTGCCTGACAAAGAGCTTCCGTCTCCTTGTCCTGGTCAATGACCCAGCCGTAGTCTCCTCCTGCCACACTGACCTCTCTGTTATCATAGGTCTCAAAGGTACGCTGAGTTCCCACAGTATCATATTTTTCTCCAAGAGCCGCCACATAAGCGGCTGCCTTTTCTCTGTCCAGGACCAGATCTCCGTTTTCATCTCTGGTCAGCCAGTCCCGGAGCACGTTCCTGTCCACCGTCTCTTTTCTGTCGTCAAAATCATAGGTGATCACTACGTCGGTAAGCTCATTCATCTGCTGACAGTCTTTTAACAGTCTCTCGTCGTCCCCGTATACGGAAGGATTATCATAGCAGCCGTCCTCCTCCAGGTTCACCACCGGGTCTCCTGTAGTTACCGCCCTGACAATCTCTTCCTCCAGTCTCTCCCGGTTTACCTGGGTTCCTTCTGTTTCCTGTACGATCTCGAAGCCTTCCCCCGTATCCTCGATTCTGGCGTCCACAGGAGCAATATTGTCCTTCATGCAGTTCAGGCCGTCGATCTTCTGTTCCATCAGCTTCTGATCATAGGAGACCGAGGCCGGGATCTCATAGGTCTTGTGCTGTCCGAAGGAGAGGAACCAGAGAAAACGGTTCTGTCCATGCAGAAGCTCCCGTACGCTTCCGTCAGAGGTATACTTCAGTCCGATCTCCTCCGCGGCTATACTCTCCTGTCCGTTCCCCCGTGTCTGCACTGCCAGAACATAGGCCGCCGTCTCCCTCTCAAGGAGGCTTTCCGCCTCTTCCTGATCCATATAGGAACAGTTAAAGCCGTTCATAAGGGATCCCGGAAGGAAATACTCAGAGAAATAATAGATTCCAAATCCATAGGCAGCCGCAGTCAGCAGAAGCAGTACCGCGATCACTCCTATCAATACTTTTCTGCCTGTGCTCATTCCTGTCTGTTCTTCTGCCATAGAACCTCCCTGCCGGATCACTCATGCAACGGCTTTTCTAAAAGATTAAGGTGTTAAAAGATTATTCTGCCAGAAGCTTCTCCACGCTTGCCAGCTTCACACATACCACAAATACCCTGGCGGCCTCCTCCAGCTCTTTCATGTCCGGATAGGTAGGCGCGATACGGATGTTGGAATCCTGAGGATCCTTTCCATATGGATAGGTAGCTCCGGCTCCCGTCATAACCACGCCCGCTTCCTTCGCCTTTGCCACAATCGCTTTGGCGCAGCCTTCCATAGATTCAAAGGAGATGAAATATCCTCCCTTGGGGTTCGTCCATTCGCCGATTCCAAGTCCTCCCAGCTCTTTTGTGAGGATTTCGTTTACGAGCTCAAACTTGGGTCTGATCAAAGCCGCATGTTTTCTCATATGTTCATGAACGCCGTCCAGATTTTTGAAAAATCTTACATGACGGAGCTGGTTCAGCTTGTCATGGCCGATGGTCTGGATCTGCATATACCTGCGGAAATCATCCAGGTTCGCTTTTGAAGCGGCCACTGCGGCGATACCGGAGCCGGGGAAGCTGATCTTGGATGTGGAAGTAAATTTATAAACCATGTCGGGATTTCCCGCCTTGGCGCACTCGTCAAGGATCTCAAGAAGGAAATCCTGGTCGTCGTCATAAAGATGATGCACGCTGTACGCGTTGTCCCAGTAGATACGGAAGTCGGCGGCAGCCGGCTTCAGGCTGGCAAAGCGCTTAACCGTTTCCTCAGAATAGGTATAGCCCTGAGGATTGGAATATTTCGGCACGCACCAGATACCCTTTACGGAAGCGTCTTCGCTTACAAGCTTCTCTACCATATCCATATCCGGACCCTGGGGAGTCATGGGGACGTTGATCATTTCAATACCGAAAAACTCTGTGATCTTGAAGTGGCGGTCATATCCCGGAACCGGACAGAGGAATTTCACCTTATCCAGCTTACACCAGGGAGTATTTCCCATAACACCGTGGGTCATGGATCTTGCCACTGTGTCGAACATTACGTTCAGACTGGAGTTTCCGAAAATAATAATGTTGTCCGGATCCACCTCGGAAATCGCCCCAAGGAGACGTTTCGCCTCGGGAATTCCGTCCGGAACGCCATAGTTGCGGCAGTCCACGCCTGTCTCGCATTTCAGGTCGGAATCGCCCTTAAGGACATCCATCATTTCCATGGAAATAGCAAGCTGATCCATTCCCGGCTTTCCGCGGGACATATCCAGGGAAAGACCCTGGGCCTTAATATCTGCAAACTGCTGATCCAATTCTTTTTTCAGAGCCGTAAGCTGCTCTCTGCTCATTTCACTGTATTTCTGCATAATCTTCCTCCTCGCGCCGGGCCTGGCATATCTGAGGGTTCGGTTCCGTCCGGACAAATTCCTCCGTCCGGGCTTCGCTTTTCTGATACTCCAGTCCGGCAATTAATCTGCATCTCTTACTACTATTCTCTATCCCGTCTACTTTAGCACGCTAAATTCCCGCTTGTCAAGACCTGGGCGAAAAAATACAGTTACGTCCGCGCCATTCGGAGAACCAGAAAAGTTTCACCTTGCGGAATTCTTTCAATTACCCTATACTGAAATTATAATCACTATAAATGAAAGGTTGTCATCTATGTGGATAGCAGATAATTGGAAAGAATATGAAGTCCTGGACGCGTCCTGCGGAGAAAAGCTGGAGCGCTGGGGAAAGTACGTCCTGGTCCGTCCGGATCCTCAGGTAATCTGGAATACGCCAAAAAGCGACCGGCGCTGGAAAAACCGCAACGCTCACTATCACCGGAGCAAAAAAGGCGGCGGAGAGTGGGAATTCTTTGATCTTCCCCAGCAGTGGGAGCTTCATTATAAGGAGCTTACCTTCCGTCTGAAGCCCTTCAGCTTCAAGCATACCGGTCTCTTTCCCGAGCAGGCGGTAAACTGGGACTGGTTCAGTGAAAAGATCCGCGGCGCCGGCCGTCCTGTAAAGGTTTTAAATCTTTTCGCCTACACAGGAGGAGCAACCCTGGCAGCAGCGGCGGCAGGCGCCAGCGTCACCCATGTGGACGCTTCCAAGGGTATGGTGACCTGGGCGAAGGAAAACGCCGCAGCTTCCGGACTTCAGGACGCGCCCGTCCGCTGGCTTGTGGACGACTGCGTGAAATTTGTGGAGCGGGAGATCCGGCGGGGGAACCATTACGACGCCATTATTATGGATCCGCCCTCCTACGGCCGCGGTCCAAAAGGGGAGATCTGGAAAATTGAGGACGCGATCCATCCGCTTATTCAATTATGCACGAAAATATTAAGCCCTGAGCCGCTTTTCTTCCTGGTCAACTCCTATACTACGGGGCTGGCGCCGGCGGTGCTGACCTATATGCTGGCTACCGAGCTGAAGAAATTCCACGGCAGGGTGGACTCCCAGGAAATCGGCCTTCCTGTGACCGGCAGCGGCCTGGTGCTTCCCTGCGGAGCTTCCGGACGCTGGGAAGCCCTGTGATTTCTCCAAAACATAATCACATAAAAAATCATATGGATAAAGAGGGGGATATATCAATATGAATCATTTGGCATCCTTGAAGGGCATGGATCCCAGGATCGAGATGAAGCGTTACGGCTGCGCCATTATAGCCGCGGTGATCTGTGCGGTAAACATCAACACCTTTGTCAACACCGGAGGGCTTATCCCAGGAGGCTTCAACGGGCTGACGCTTCTCCTGCAGAATATATGCCGGCAGTTCGCGGGGATTGACGTTCCTTATACAGTGATCAACATCGCGCTGAACGCCTTTCCTATTTTTGTGGGTCTTCGTTTTGTCGGGGTCAAGTTTACTATGAGCTCCTGTGTGGTGATCGTTCTCTCCAGTATTCTCACCGACCTGATCCCGGCTCAGCCCATCACCTACGATCCGCTGCTGATCAGCATTTTCGGCGGACTCATCAACGGAGTGGTGATCACCCTGTGCCTCATCGGAAACACCAGCTCCGGAGGAACCGATATCATTGCCATTTACTTTTCAGAAAAAAACGGACGTGATATCTGGAATTATATTTTCTGCGGGAACGCTATGCTTCTTGTTGTCGCGGGTCTTCTTTTCGGCTGGGACAAAGCGCTGTACTCCATCATCTTTCAGTTTACCTCTACCCAGGTGGTACAGATGCTCCATCAGCGGTACAAAAAACACACGCTCTTTATCGTCACGCGGCACCCTGACACAGTGTATGAGGAAATCTCTCATCTTTCCCATCACTCCGCCACCCGCCTGGACGGCATGGGATGCTACACCAAGGACTCCACTTCCATGATCTACTCCGTAGTATCCCGGGAGGAAGCAAAGCTTCTTGTAAAAAAAGTGATGGAGGTGGATCCAGACGCCTTTGTAAATATCATAAAGACCGACTATATCAACGGAAGATTCTACTATAAGACAGACTACTGATGCGGCCGCGCCATGCGCGGACTTGTATCGGATTCCAAAGGAGCGTGATACATATGAAGGAAGATTATGATAATCAGACCGCCTACACCTGCACGCCGGAATACAACCGCCGCGCCTGCGGAGACTGTCTCTGCGCCACCTGCTATCAGCAGGAATTCTGCGACAGGTGCCGCGCCTGCGAAAAGCTGTCGCGTAAAAAAACCTCCTGCTTCAGATATGAGGGCGCCTATAACTATTAAAGATTGTTCTATAACATAAAAAAAGAGATTGCCAGAACCCTAAAACAGTGTTCCGGTAATCTCTTTTTTATCCCTGGATTGTACTAAGCTTCCTTTCTCCCGTCTTTCGGCAGTATCACCGTTATCTCGGTTCCTTTTCCTACCTCGCTGACAAGATCAATGGTTCCTCCAAGGAAGGTAACGCCGTGCTTTACAATCGAAAGTCCCAGACCGGTTCCGCCGATCTCTCTGGAATGGCTTTTATCCACTCTGTAAAAGCGTTCGAATACGCGGTTTACGTCCTCTCCCGGAATACCGATCCCGTTGTCCTTCACAAGGATCCGCACATTTTCCCCGTCTTCTCTGATATGGATGCTCACCGTTCCGTCTTCTCTGTTGTACTTGATCCCATTGTCACAGAGATTGTACAGGATCTCCTCCAGAATGTGCCGCACCGTGCGGCAGTCCGTCTTCCTGCCTTCTATAAAGAGATGGACGTTTTTCTTCCACGCCACATCCTTCAGGTGGCCGCATACGTCCTTTGCCACCGCATAAACGTCTGTATCCTCCCATTCATAAGGGTTCTCGCCCTCGTCAAGCTGTGAGATCTTAATGGTGTCCTCCACAAGCTGGATCAGTCTCTGGGCCTCCTTGTAGATTCTTCCCGAGAACTTCTTGATATCCTCATCCTTCACCAGCCCTCCCTGAATGATCTCCGCATAGCCCGAAATAGAGGTAAGCGGTGTTTTCAGCTCGTGGGAAACGTTTGCGGAAAACTCTCTGCGGAGATTTTCTCTCTCTACCTTTTCCGTCTCGTTCATCAGGACCAGAACGGCGCCTACTGTTTTTCCGTCCCTGGAAACAGGATTCGCGATCAGGTTGATATATTCATTATCAATACGAAGAAGAGTGCTGCCGTGTTCTCCCTCAAGAACCTGTTCAATGAGCCTGCGGAAGTTTTCTGTTCTGTCCAGGGAATAAACACTTTCCCCGATCTTCGGCTCCCAGACCCGGAACATCCTCCACACGCTGGAATTTCCCGAAAGGATCATTGTGTAAGCGTCGATCACCAGAAGTCCTTCCTGCATGTTCTCTGTAATGATCCCAAACTCCTCCTGGTTCCTTCTGGCCTCCTCAAGCTGCTGCCTGATCTGGCCGCTCTGCCTGTGGATCTTGCTGAGAAGGGGCGCTACTTCCTCATAGATTTCATTTTCCTCAGGATGGTCCAGATCAAGAGAATTAATGGGCCCCACAATATGCGAGGCCATTCTCGAAGCGAAAATCCCCGCAAGAATGATCAGCACCGCCAGAATACCAAGCGCCGGGGGAATAAGCTGAACCGTCAGCGCCAGTACGGAATCCTGAGTGCTTGACACTCTCAGTACAGAATCATCGCTGAGACGCACCGCGTAATAAAGCGTCCTCTCGGACAGTGTGTCGGACATACGTTCCGCCTGTCCGAATCCGTTCCGCTCCGCTTCCTGGAATTCTTCTCTGTCTCTGTGATTTTCCATACTGTCCTCGTCGGCCATACTGTCGTAAAGAACGTTTCCATCTTTGTCAATGTATGTGAGGCGGGAGTCCTGGTCGCCGATCTGCTCCAGATACTTCTCTCCCTCCAGCTCCACGCCGTAGGACAAATACTGCGCTTCTTTTTTCAGCTCACCGATGATCTGACCGCCGAAATACTGATAGAAAACGCCCAGCACACAGGCCATCCCCAATACGAGGACTATCGCGGACGCCAGAATGCTGGACTTAAATATCCTTTTTGTCAACTTCAATTTCCTCCAAGTTGATGTTCATTGTTTCTGTGAACTCCGGTAATGGAATATTCCACCCATTCCGCGATATTCACCGCATGATCTCCGATACGCTCCATGTACTTGGCTGCCATAAGAAGGTCGATCCCCACCTTCACGTCCATATTGCCGTGCATAAGGCCCGCAAGCTGGCCTTTGATATTGTTGAAAGCTTCATCCACCTTATCGTCGTCGGCAATGACCTTCCGGCAAAGATTAATGTCAGATTTTACAAAGGCGTCTACGCTTTCCGTTACCATATGGACCGTCTGCTCTACCATTTTCTTGATCTCATCCGGTACCTGAACGTCGTCTCTGTCAATAAACCGGGACAGATCCGCGATATCCGCCGCCTGATCGCCGATGCGCTCCATATCAGAGATCATCCGGAGAGCCGCTGAAATCTCCCGCAGATCTCCCGCAACCGGCTGCTGATGAAGAAGAAGACGCATGCAAAGAGTCTCGATTTCTCTTTCTTTGGCATCGATCTCCCGGTCTGTCTCAAATACCTGGCCCGCACAATCCTCTCCCTCGATGGCCTTTGCCGAGAGCTTGATCACCTTCTCGCAAAGACTGCCCATAGTGATCATCTGTACATGAAGTTCCTCCAACTGCCGCTCAAAACGTGTTGCCATATCAGCCAAACCTCCCTGTAATGTAATCTTCTGTCCGCTTATCTGCAGGCATGGAGAACAACGTATCTGTATCGTTAAATTCTACCACTTCTCCCAGCAAAAAGAAAGCGGTTTTGTCAGAGATACGCGTCGCCTGCTGCATATTGTGCGTGACAATGACAATGGTGTAATCCTTTTTCAGCTCCATAGCCAGCTCCTCGATCTTGGAAGTGGAAATGGGGTCAAGGGCGGAGGTGGGCTCATCCATCAGAAGCACCTCCGGCTGTACTGCCAGCGCTCTCGCGATACAGAGCCTCTGCTGCTGTCCGCCGGACATTCCCAGAGCGCTTTTTTTCAGGCGGTCCTTCACTTCATCCCAGATCGCGGCGTCGCGAAGGGACTTTTCCACAATATCGTCCAGCTTTGCCTTGGAACGGATGCCGTGTGTTCTTGGCCCGTATGCTATATTATCGTAAATGCTCATGGGGAAGGGATTCGGTTTCTGAAAAACCATTCCCACTCTTTTGCGGAGAAGGTTCACGTCCATATCCCCATAGATATCCTCACCGTCCAGCTCTACCCTGCCGGTGATCACGCAGCCCTCCACAAGATCGTTCATCCTGTTCAGGGATTTCAGAAGCGTGGATTTACCGCAGCCGCTGGGGCCGATAAACGCCGTGATCTCTTTTTCCGGAATATGCATGTTAATATCCTTCAGCGCATGAAAGGCGCCGTAATGAAGGTTCATATCTTCAATAGAAAGCTTAATATTCTCGCTCATGTTTATTTATCCTTTCGCAATTCGTTTGGCCGCCTTACTGGACAGCCCGTTGATGATCAGTACAAAAATAAGAATGACAACAGCGGTAGCGGAGGCCTGGTTCATATGAAGACCTTCACTCGAAAGCACATACATGTGAAGAGCCAGGGTACGGCCGGAGCCCATCAGGTTCGGCACCTGCGCCACTGTTCCCGACGTATAGAGAAGTGCCGCCGTCTCACCGATAATACGGCCGATAGCAAGAATAACGCCCGCCAGGATCCCGGGTACCGCGGAAGGCAGTACAATGGTAAAAATCGTGCGGAGCTTTCCCGCCCCCAGACCGAAGCTGGCTTCACGGTAGGAATCGGGAACCGCTTTCAGCGCTTCCTCGGAGGTCCTCATGATCAGCGGCAGAACCATGATCACAAGAGTACAGGAGCCTGCCAGAAGGGACATGCCCCAGTGGAGAGCCGTCACGAAAAACAGCATACCGAAAAGACCGAATACAATAGACGGAATTCCAGAAAGAGTTTCCGCTGTCACACGGATGATCTTTACCAGTTTATTTCCTTTTTTTGCGTACTCAACCAGATAAATGGCCGCGAAAATCCCAAGAGGCGCCGCGATCAGCAGAGACATAAAGGTCATAATAAAGGTATTGATCAGAGAAGGCATCAGGGACACGTTCTCTGAGTTATATTCCAGACTGAAAAGATCCGGAGTCAGATAAGGGATTCCCTTTGCAAGTATATATACAACCAGGAATATCAGCACCGCAAAGGTGATCAGGGCCGCTGTCCCTGTCAAAAGAGCCAGAATCCCGGAACCCGGATGCCGAAGGTAAGATTTCAGATGATTGGAAACGGAGGAGGCGTTTCTTTTTTCAACCTCCGCTTTTGTGTTGACCGCCGCAAAATTAGTTTGCATTTTCAGCCCTCCTGTTCAGTAATGAAAGACTTAAATTTATAATCAGGATAAAGACAAACAGCACGACTCCCGTAGCGATCAGAGCCTCTCTGTGAAGTCCTGTGGCATATCCCATTTCCGTAACAATATTGGCCGTCATGGTACGGAGGCCCTTGAGAAGCCCCTCCGGCATTCTTGCCTGATTTCCCGCCACCATGATCACCGCCATGGTCTCGCCGATAGCACGGCCGATGCCGAGGACCACCGCCGCCAGTATGCCTGATTTTGCCGCCGGCAGAATTACGCAGAAAATACTTCTTTCCTTGGTGGCTCCCAGAGCGAGGGAACCTTCATAATAGCTTTCCGGAACGCTCCGCAGGGCGGATTCCGTGGGCCCGATAATGGTAGGCAGGATCATGATCGCCAGAAGCAGCGACGCGGCCAGCCAGCTTGTTCCGGTTCCGCCGAATACCTGACGGATCAGGGGAACCATCAGCACCAGACCGAAGAAACCATACACAATGGAAGGAACTCCCGCCATCAGCTCGATCCCTGATTTTAAGGGACGGTATATTTTTTTCGGACAATAGCGGGCCATAAATACGGAGGTAAAAAGCGCGATGGGAACGCCCACCAGAATCGCTCCTCCTGTTACATAGATACTGGCCACGATCATTGGAAAGATTCCATATACGTCATTGGACGGCCTCCATTCCGTTCCGAACAGAAACTTCAGAGGTCCGATTTTTCCTATGGCCGGAATACCGCTTGCGAAAAGGAACAGGCAGATGAGAAATACCGCCAGGACGGACGCGCAGGCAGCGACCATAAAGACAACCTTCATACCTTTTTCTTTAAAATTATTCATGGATAAATGACTTCCTCTCTTCTTCCTATACGCCAGCACAGCGAAAAACAAACAATCGGCCCGGCCTGTATGCTTTACTCTGTGATTATTTATCTTTCGTTGTACTGGCAGCTTCACTGTCATAATTTCACGATCCATAGAGGATCGCTTCTGTATCATAGGAAAGCCGGCACTTTTTCACATTAAATCAGCAAGGTGTTTCCTGTGACACAAGAAATATCTAGTTACAGTTCACTCCCGGCATTTTCACTCGCTGAAAATGCACGGGCCAGTACGAAAAATGACCAAAGAATCCAGCCCCTCGCCGTAGGCGACTTAAAATGGGCTGGATTCAGTTACAGTTCATGCATAGCGTGAACTGTAACAATATCTATGCAGATTTTGCTTTTTGGGTATCCGGCTCCCCGGAATGTTCCGGGGAGCCACTGCCGTCGGAGCAGAACTGCATAGATATTTCAATTTTTTCTGACAGATGTATGACATTCTATCCGGCAGTTGTTATTCCGCCAGAGCCTCCCACTCGGTAGTCTCGCCTGTGAAGATGGATTTCACCTGATCTGCGGTAAGATCCTCAGTCTCGTTTGTGGTATTTACGATCACAGCGATGCCGTCTGTAGCGATCACAGTAGCGGTAAGTCCCTGCTCTGTTTCTTCGTCCTTCAGTTCACGGGAAGCCATACCGATATCGCAGATGCCCTCTGCCGCGGAGGTGATACCTGTGGTGGAATCGCTCTGCTGTACTTCAACAGTTACTTTATCCTGAGCCGCCTCATAGCCCTCTTTCAGTTTTTCCATAACCGGAGATACAGAGGAAGAACCTGCTACCACAACCTTGCCCTCTGCGTCGCCTGCCGCGTATGCCTCAGCCTCTGCGTCCGCTTTGATATATCCGTTGTCCTCAACGATCTGCTGTCCGTCGGCGCTCATGATATAATTGATGAAATCCTGCGCTGCGTCGCTGGCCTCTTCGCCTGTTACGATGTTAAAGGGACGGGATACCTTGTATGTACCGTCAGATACGTTTTCAGCGGTAGCCTCAGCTCCGTCGATCTTGACAGCCTTAACCGTATCGTTCAGAGAGCCCAGGGAAATGTATCCGATGGCGTTCTCGTCGCCCGCAACGGTGGTCATCATTACGGAAGTGCTGTTTGTGATGCTGGCGTCTGTCGTGGTCATATCAACCTTCTCGCCGTCCTCCTGCTCTTCCTCAATACCGAAAAGCTCGATAAAAGCTCCTCTTGTTCCGGATCCGTCCTCACGGGAAATCACGTTGATAGTTCCGCTTGCCGCGCTTACTGCTGACGCGAATACAGTGCTTCCAATCAGTGCTGCTGCTAATACGCTTACAATTTTTTTCTTCATGATAAATCTCCTCTTCTTTTATTCTTTTTATTTAGTTGTTTTCCTCATTGACAAGTGTCATTTTATAGGCGGAACGTAAAATGCAAAAGTACGCTCCTGTAAAATCTTTGTAAATTTATAAAGATCCTATGATATAAAAACAGCCATCCCAAAGGATGACCGTTTTCATATGTCACTGAATTATGTTTTTTCAACTGATAAAATTCCCGGATGATATGCAGGCCGAATACCGTCAGCTTCTGCCTTTCCGGTACTGGCTGGGCGTGCAGCCCATGATTTCGTGGAAGGCCTTGCCGAAATAGCTGCCGGTACTGAAGCCGCAGTTCTCGCTGATCGTGGTGATACTGTCCGGGGTATCCAGAAGCATCTGAGCCGCCTGCTGTATCCGGTATCTGTTCAGATAGTTCACCGGGGACGTCCGGATACACCGCCGGAAGCATCTGGCACATTCTCTCGGGCTTATGCTGGCGGATTCCGCGATTCTTTCCAGCGTAAGACGCTCGTGATAATGAGAATGGATATATTCCAGCATCTCCTTGATCCGCTCCACATCCATTGTGTTCGTCCTGACAGCTTCGATCTGCAGCTTCTGTATCCTCTGAAGCAGCAGGATCCACAGATGAGACAGCCTCGACCGTAATTCAAATTCGTAGCCAAAGGCTTTTTCCTCATTGATCCTTACCGCCTCAAGAAAATCCGCCTTCATGGCCTCCTGCCGTTCGTCTCCTGTAAAAATCCCCGCCACAGAAAGTCCTGTGTTTCTTACCACCGGAAGCACATATTTCTGGTGAAAAACGCTGCTGTAGCTCCCGGACAGCAAAGAAATGTCAAACAGGTGAGCGTACATTTTACAGCCTGGCTGTTTGTTTTTGGCGTATACGGTGTGGAGAATATTGGAATTCAGGAAAACCAGTTCTCCCGCCTTCACAGTGACGATCTTTTCCATTGTCTGGTATTCAATCTCTCCCTCCAGCACATAATCCACCTCCAGCTCCGGATGCCAGTGCCAGGAAACGGTTCTGTCCGCGCTGTCGTCCAGCTCCCGGTAAAAGCATACATAGGGAAACTGCTCTGTATCAGAATACAACAGCTCCCTCTTCCTCTCGTCTGTTCTAATGGGCGGACTGGAAATCATAAACTCCACCTCCTCTGCTTACGCTTTATTTTAACTGAAGGAATCTGCACAAACAAGTCCCGATTTTACCAATTTCTGTCCGTAATAAAATTTCTTTCTCTTCCCCTTTCTTATATGATATAGACAAAGAAAAATATTTTACCAAAAACAACTTTGCAATACTTCGGGAGGGGTTCTTATGATCCATTATACAATTCTGTTAAAAACAATAGAGGATTTTCGTAAATATGTGAATATGACGGTACGGTTCCACATTGCCGGATACATTCAGGCGCAGGATAAAAAAATCAATATGTACGATGTACTGGATATTCTCGAAGAGGCAGGTCCCGGGGTGATGCTCCTGACGCTGACCGCCTGCCGTCCGGAGGAGCTTCCGGCGCTGGAAAGCTATCTGGTCAGCTCAGGGCTTCTTTTTCATCCGGAGGAGACATATTCCCAGATTGCATGAGATCCAGCTCAATCCTCATCTCCTCCCCATATTGATGATCCAGATCAGAGGAATCCCATTTTTCTCCTTTGCTGTCCTTTTCCACGCTCATAAGCCGCAGAACCGCCTGTTTTTGTCCATCCTGCGGAATTTCATAACAAAAATATCCGCTCTTATGGGCCTCGTCCTGAGACAGCTCCGGTCTGTCTTCTCTCATGGAAATGGACTCCCAGGGAGTTCCGTCTGCTCCCTCCATTCTGATCGTGACAATCTCTCTGTCCTGTTTTTTATAAGTCTCCTCCTGTTCTTCCGTCCGCTCTATGGAAATCCTTCCTGTAAAAGCTGTCAGGGATTTCCTCATTTCTGTCAGCTTCACGGTATGTTCTTCAAATACAAATTCCTGATCCGTTATCTCCTCCGCGGCAGGCGCGTCCTCTACCCCAAATATAAGCTCCTGGGTTTCGTATCTTTCACGGCCTTTATATACTCTGACAGGAAGACGTATCTCTAAAGGCGCTTCAAGCTCCAGATCACAGGTCTGGGCGGTAAAGATAAAATAATCCTGTTTTCCCAGATGATCGTCCATCTCATTTGGAAGAATCCGCTGGCCGTTGACCGTCATTTCCCAGGCTTCAATGGTATAGCCCTCCATTTCTTCTGCCGGACGGGCGCACACCGCAAGCTGCAGACCGTCGTACAGGATCTTCTCTATGGATAATAAAGGAGTCTCTGTGTCTAGCGGTTTCATTTTTTCCAGGATCTCCTGCGGCGTATACTTTACATATTCCGGATCTTCCGCCACTACGGCTTCTATGTCGTCAAACCAGACAGGAGCCAGGTCCGTCCTTTGTCCCAGCCCCAGCTTTTCCTGAAAATCAACACTGGATACGGTCAGAGGCTTCCGTCCCGATACGGCGATCACTGACGCAAGTCCGCCGCAGAGAACAGCGGCCAGAATAAGAAGCGTCCACTTTTTCTTCCTGCGTCTGACTGTGACGTTTCCCGTACTTTTATCCGCATCCTGTCCATCCTGTTGAGGAAAGGGACAGGACGCTGGCTGTTTTTTTCCTTTCTCTACCGCCTGCTCCACCGCCAGATGAAAGGACTCCGGCATTTCTGGGAACTGCTCCTCCCACATTTTTCTGTCCATTATCTTCCCTCCCTTTCCTGACACAAACATTTTCTCAGCTTCTCTCTGCCCCTTCCCAGGCGGCTTTTTACAGTTCCCTCCGGAATCTCCAGCAGTCCGGCAATCTCTTTTACGGAAAATCCTTCCATATAATAGAGCTCCAGGACGATCCGAAATTCCTGCTCCAGTTTCATCAGAGCCTCATACAGACTGCTGTAGTCTTTCTCTGCTTCTTTCTGCGGAATCTGGTTCTTCCATTTTTCTACAGCGGCCTGCTCCCTCTGTCTCCTGGACGCCAGACGGTAACATTCATGGATCAGAATACGGATCAGCCAGGTTTTGGCGTACTGATCGTTCCGCAGAGTATGCAGATTTTCAAAAGCCTTCAGGATGGCTTCCTGAGCCGCGTCGCCGCAATCCTCGTCTTTTCTGAGAATGGACTTGGCGATACGGTAAAGCTGCCGCTGATTTTCCAGGATCAGGGCTCCCAATGCGTTTTTTTCCATACCTTTCCCCTCTAAGCTGTTCAAATTCTTTTTTGTTTCTGTCTATCAAGCTGCTTTTGTCTATTAGACATTTCACAGACAAAAAAGGTTCCCGTATTCTTTATTATTTTAGATGATGTTGGGACAGATTCCCCTATACGCAAAAGCTCCCTTTTCTGCTCTGTCCCATTTCACAACGAGACCGTAAATGAGCCGAAAAAGGGAACCTTCCTATCCAGTCCAATATATAGTAACAGCTCAGCCCGCGCTATTCGCAAAACCGCATGGCGTGCTTACTGAGGCTGACTCCACTGTTTTTCATATTTCCGCAGTAATTGCGCGCTCTGACGTACAAATCTGCCGTAAAGGTCTGCCGATCAGACACCACAGTATTTTGTATATTCCTGCATTAATTTTGCACTGCCAGAAAGGTCTGCAAATCAGCCGCCGCAGTGTTTTTCATATTCCTGCATTAATTTCGCACTGCCAGAAAGGTCCGCCGATCAGCCGCCGCGGTGTTTTTCATATTTTCTCAGAATTTCCGCGATCCGCAGATTCTGGTCAGGACTGCGGTATTGATCCGCAGTTTTTTCAAGGCGGAAATAAAAATCAACCTCCGTCTTTCCCCTGGTTCTTCCTCTTTCTCCGCCTGTACTCACCTTGCCGACCGTCATTTTCACCTGGGCCAGTCTGCTTTTCAGCAGCGGGATCACACATAAATACAGGCAGTCGTCTCTGAAGGATATGTATCCCGACGCTTCTCCGTGCTGGCTGCGGACGAGAATTTTGTTTTCCTGAAAGCCTCTGGGGTAAAGAGTTTCGCCTTTGCGGAGCATGGCTCCCGGCCTCCCGCCCGGAGCATCCGGAATTTCCAGCAAAGCTCGAAAATGATAGACCGGCCTGTCCTGTTTATCATAGGACTCCGGTTCCGCAATTTTTCCCAGAATTTTCATGGGATCTGTAAACTGCTGCAGCAGACAATGGACAAGGCGGGCCTGGAACCTGAATTTCTCCGCGTCTCTGCCGTCCTCCTGCCTTCTGACGGAAACGCGCCTTCCCTCCGCTTCCTCCAGAAGCTCCTTTGACGCATGATAAAGACTTTTCAGGAACAGATGAAACTCTTCCTCATCGGGATCCCACATATATTTTCCACGGGCAGCCTTGTAATAAAGCTTATCTGAATCAGTTTCCATACTGTAATACAGATAAATGTTTCGCGGACAGAAGGCGCTCTCATTCCATTCCCCGTTCCACTTCCACCCGGACGCCCGGCTTGCCGGCCCAGAAAAATAATTTCCTGCTTTCAGAATCCGGTATGCCTCATTGATCTCCTGAGCCCTTCTGATATGCTCCGGTTTCTCGGACCCAAGAACGTCAGGATGAAAACGGCCCATCAACTGTCGGTATTTTCTTTTGATTTCGCTTATACTGTCAAATTCCGCTGCATTTAATATATACCTCGCCTGCGCTTCATCCATGATTCTTCTCACCTTCAGAAATCGTATCTGCGAATTTCACAGTTTTTGACTCCAAAGCCCGCGTATTCCTCGTTTGTCATGTCGAAGAAATAGGAGTTCACTACTCTCGCGATACCGTTATGGGCCACAAGAATATAGGTCTTATGATCTGCTTCTTCCCGGATTTCATCCAGCAGATTGTAGATTCTCTGAGCCAGATGGAGCATGGATTCCCCTCCGCTGTATCCGCAGACAAACTGCTTCTTTGCCTCCTGAAATTCTTTTCCGTTTCTGGCTGTGGACTCATATTTCCCAAAATTCTGCTCTGTAAGTCTGGGCTCCTTCCGGAGGGGAATACCCGTAATCTCTGAAATATGTCTTGCCGTATCCGCCGCCCGCACTAAAGGCGAACAGAGAATTTCGTCTGCTTTTATCCCCCGACGCCTGATCTCCTCCCCAAGCTCAACGGCCTGCCTGTGCCCTTCTTCTGTCAGCGCGATATCGGTGGCTCCGCAGATTTTGTTTTCTACATTCCAAATCGTCTGTCCATGACGGACAAAATAAAGATGTCCCATAATTATCTCTCCATTTTGCTATTGTTATTTACAAATTTGTTTTTGCTTCCCAGATTATAAGGACAAATATCCCGGCATTTGTGGCAGATGATCCTCCAGGTCTGGATTTCTTCATCATCTCCGAAAGCGTAGTTCCAGCATGTCTGCTGATCCATCTCACGGTTTTCCAGTGCATTTACCGGGCAGCTTTCCACGCAGAGACCACAGTCATTGCAGATTTTTTCCTTCTGTTCATCCGGTTCAAATTCTGTATCGCACAGAACGGCTCCCAGCCAGATCATACTGCCGAACTCCGGCGTGATAAGCAGGGAGTGCCGCCCGATCGTACCCAGACCGCCAGCTTCTGCCGCATGTTTCAGCGATATAATGGAACGATATCTGCCGGTCTTTTTATCCCATTGACTTTCATTGGTAGGAATCGGCACACTGACAATTTCATATTTTTCCATCTCTATACAAAAATCAAGAGCGATCGCGTCCATTTTAGCTGTGATAGAATTTCTGACCCGCGTATAGGGAATAGGTGTTTTACACAAAAGTGTGCTCGCCGGAAATCTGCACCCGAATGAAATCACTGATCTGCATCCTGGCAGAACATCTGTGGGATGGTAGCCCTCGGGAGCGTCCGCAAACCGCCCTGCATCTGCTATCCCACATAAATCAGCGCCCAGGGAAAACATGATCTCCTTTATCTTTTTGCTGTCTATCTGAATCATCTTTCTCTCCCTTATTTTTCGATGGTTTCTCCTGCGTCTGTACCTTTTCTTTACAAGAGCGCACACTGTCGTTGTAAAGAGAGGGTATCCTCACTGTACAAAGATGCAAAATTTACTCTTTCCCCACCGCATGTGGGCTTGTACAGAAGGAGTATTAAAAGTTCTATTCAGAATTATAACATATCCGGTGGATATAAAGGTGAAGAAAATCTTTTATATATAAGGCCGCAATATATCGGCGTCATTCCAAAAATTAGGGGACGCTGTGAAGTTGGAAAGTATTTTTCCAAACAACTCTGTTGGCTATTGTATTTTATATTCCCATAGCTCATTTGATACAAGTACGGCTGTCCATTTCAGTCACCTCCGATTTTATGTTTTATGCTTGTACATTTTCCATTGTCCTCTTGACTCTTGAACGCATTTTTGCTATCATTTATTATATCCAAAAGAAAAAGGAGTGGGCGGATGTTCAACATAGAGTTCTACAGCGCCGCAGATGGCACTTCGGAGCTATGGGACTTCCTTGACAGCCTGCAGCAAAAAAGCGTCAAAAGCAAAGATGCACGGATACAACACAAGCAGATCCTCATGTATATCCAGCTGCTTGAAGACCACGGTACACGGCTGGGCGAAAATTTCACCAAGCACCTGGAGGATGACATATGGGAACTTCGTCCGGGGAATAATAGAGTGTTGTACTTTTACCACAAAGATGACACCTATGTGCTTCTCCACCAGTTTCGTAAGAAAACACAAAAAACGCCGCGCCGTGAAATCGAAAAGGCGAAGGCCGAACGCGACGATTGGATTTCCAGAAAGGGGTGACTTATATGGCAACCTGGTCAGATTATAAAAATCATGTGAGGGCGACAAACCCTGAAATTGCCAGGGATATCGATGAAGTTGAGGCACTTTCCCAAATTGTTGGCGCAATGATTGAGCGGCGCCATAATCTGGATCTCTCCCAAAGAGATCTCGCTGAACTGTGCGGGCTCCCACATTCTTCCGTAGCAAGGATCGAATCCGGGAAATCCACGCCAAACCTCAGTACGCTCTTGAAAATATTCAGGCAGCTTGGCCTCAGCTTTACCATAAGTCCTGTTTCCCAGACAGCAACTCCGAAAAAATAGAGTTCAGAGCCGCTGGCTTTATAGCTGGCGGCTTTTTTGGTGTCAGAAAAACCCCGGAAACCTTACGGTTCCGGGGCAATCTTATACTTGGACACAAAGTTATCTTGCGATAACGCTATATATGATTTATCTGATAATCAAAAATTACTCGATAACGGAAGCAACACGGCCTGATCCTACAGTACGTCCGCCCTCACGGATAGCGAAGGTAAGACCCTG
>DSLMC04103__coassemble_539_pt1 | contig 28128 bp, 24 predicted proteins | sample DSLMC04103__metabat2_high_PE_018 | metagenome-assembled genome bin DSLMC04103 | reverse complement strand
TATAGAAATATCGAAATCTGTGGGGATGAATCGCTGGACCGGTTGTGTGAGATTATCCTAGAAGCCTTTGATTTTATTGATGAACATCTGTATGAATTCTGTATGGACAAGCGTATGTATAGTGAAGATTCATATCAGTCAGATCCGGAAGGAGATGAACCGTCAACGGATATAATTCTTGATAAGATTGGACTTTATAAAGGGCAGAAATTTTCACTTCATTATGACTTCGGGGATGATTGGATGTTCACAATAGCAGTATCAAAAGTCAGTGAAGCAAAGGAAAGTTTTAAGCCACGTATAGTTAAGTCCAAAGGGTATATTCAGCAGTATCCAGATCTTGATGAAGAGGACTGGGACTATGAATAAAATAAGATGTAGATGCTACGAGAGTTAATTTTTGAGGAAAATGCTGCTGCTGGAAAGCGCAGTACAAAGTGTGAGAGTGGATGCGGGAAGGAGCGTGAGGATATGACACTTACTTTTAATGTGACAGGTTCCCGTGATCCAAAGTTCCATTATATGGTGGATATCACAGATAGGCTTGTGAGATTAAGGTGTTGATTGACAACGGTGATTATTTTGCCATCAATCGTGCAAGACAATATGGAAAGACAACTACGATTTGAAGAGATTTTTCAGGGTAAGGGTGAACGGTTTCTGGAGGAAGAAGGCAGAAGAAGAGGACAGATGGAAACAACGGACAGCAGCGGGGAGAGACTGAGCATAAAGAGAAGAACGGCGGTAAAACGCCTTCAGGAACAGTGTGAGACACTGATGGAAGAAAGAAAAAATTACGACGGGGACGCCTCATTCACTGTCGGCGGCCGGTCCGCAGTCAGTAATGCGTGCCAGGCGCTGTGGGATTGTATGATCGTTTTTGAGGATTTTCCTTTTGAGACGTCTTCCGGTCTGGCGTTTACCTACACATTTAAAACCAACCGGAAGGGTGAGAAGGGAAACGAGCTTCTCATCTCCCGGAAGGAAAAAACGATCACGCGGAGCACCGTGGAGGCCGCGTTTTATAAATTACTGGAACTGAGCAGGAACGGCGGCGCGGAGACGGCGGCAGGAAATTTTCCCGTTCCGCTGAAGGGGCCGAAACAGCTCGGCACCTTCGGCGCTTCGTATCTGTTCCCTGTGTTTATCCAATTTGGCCTTGTGGAGTATGTGAGGAAACCGGCGCGTACATCGTCCCTGTAAAGAGTTTTTCCAAAACCGAAAAAACAGATGACAAAAAACTGAAAATTCAGTTGACATGCCTGAGAGCTAAGACTTATACTTAAATTATAAAAATTCAGCGAGGTGGAAATAAATATTCTGTGATATGACGGAGAAGGATCTATCAAGGACTGGGCGAAAGACAGGTTATTTATCATTCACTGAACCACATGTGAAAAGGAGGAATTAACAATGTCAGTTATGGATGGGTGCGAGAGCCAGCACAGAACCTCAGTGTTGGAGGAAAGAGTTTGTCCGGAATGTGGAAAAGCAGTAGAGGTGTTCACCTCCCGGGGAAAGGTGATCGAGCCGACAGAGTGCTCCTGCGGCTATGTATTTGAGGCGGAGGAAGCCGTACCGCTGAAAACAGAACACAAGGAAAAGTAAAAATGCTTCAGGAATGAACCTGGCCGAAATCATGACATGAATCAAATGCTTCCTGCATATATTTGTAACAATACATGGGATTGTGTGAGTATATGCAAGGGGGCATTTTTTATGGAAAATTTTCAGGTTTACCGTGATATCCAGGCACGTACCGGCGGTGATATATACATAGGTGTAGTTGGCCCGGTCCGTACCGGGAAGTCAACATTTGTAAGGCGGTTTATGGAGCTGCTGGCGCTTCCGGGAATGGAACCGGAGAAGCAGGCTGAGGTGAGGGATCAGCTTCCGCTGAGCGGCTCCGGAAAGCTGATCACAACTGTGGAGCCGAAATTTATCCCCAAAGAGGCGGTTGCCGTAAAGCTTGGGGAAGACCAGAGCGTCAGAGTAAAACTGATCGACTGCGTGGGATTTCTGGTGAAGGATGCTTCCGGACATGTAGAAGAAGGCAGGGAGCGTATGGTAAAAACCCCCTGGTTTGAAAAAGCAATTCCTTTTCATGAAGCGGCGAAAATCGGAACAGGTAAGGTGATATCGGAACACTCTACCATAGGCCTGGTGGTCACGACAGACGGCAGCTTTGGGGAAATTCCCAGAGAAAATTTCGTGGAGGCAGAGGAGAGAACGGTAGAGGAGCTAAAAAAACAGGGAAAGCCTTTTTTGATCCTTCTGAATTCTCAGATGCCCTATAAAGAGGAAACTCTTCAGATGGCCGGAGAGCTTCAGGAGAAATATGGCGTCACAACTGTGACGGCAAACTGTGAGCAGCTCAGAAAAGAGGATATTACCAGAATTCTGGAGCATGTGCTGTATGAATTTCCCGTAAGCGAGATTCAGTTTTTTATTCCCAAATGGGTGGAAATGCTTCCGGCGGATCATGAGCTGAAGGCCCAGATCATCACTCAGATCAAGGAACTGATGAAAAAGATGGTCCATATCCGTGATGTTTCGAAGGATACGGTGAAGCTGGCCGGACCGTATGTACAGGATACGCTTCTTGACGACGTAAGTCTGTCAGACGGAATCGTCCGGCTGCGCCTGCAGATCAAAGACGAGTACTATTACCAGATACTCAGCGAGCTTTGCGGCGTCCATATGGAAAGTGAGTATGATCTGATCCATACCATGAAAGAGCTTGCTCAGATGAAGGAGCAGTATGTGAAAGTCCAGTCCGCGCTGGAGGCTGTACGCGGAACAGGATACGGCGTAGTGGTTCCGGAATTGTCGGAAATCCAGATCGAGGAGCCCTCTGTGATCAGACAGGGCAGTAAATTCGGTGTAAAGATCCGGTCCAAGAGTCCCTCCATTCATATGATCAAGGCAAATATAGAGACAGAAATCGCGCCTATCGTGGGGACAGAGCAGCAGGCGGAGGATCTGATCCATTATATCGGAGAAAGCGGCGAACGGGGAGAAAGTATCTGGGAGACTAATATTTTTGGAAAATCCATCGAGCAGCTTGTGCAGGACGGTATCAAAAATAAAATTGCGGCAATAGGAGAAGAAAGCCAGATAAAGCTGCAGGATACTATGCAGAAAATTGTCAACGACAGCAAAGGCGGTCTTGTATGTATTATTATCTGACAGCAGGTCGTAAAAGAATCCCTGTTTCGGCAGGGTGGGCCTTACAGCTTTTCGAAACAGACAACTAATATTTTCTGAAATAAACTTTTTTTAAAGAAAACTGTGATTTTTGTCGGTTTATCTCGTATAGTTTATGAAACCAATTTTAGAAAAACGAGGTAACGAAAATGAAAGAGCAGAAAATACTGTCCGAACGTATCCAGGAACTGTGCAGGGCCAGACGGATGTCCTATTACCTTCTGGCCTACAAATCCGGTGTTCCCATAACTACCGTTATGAATATTGTGCACTGCACCACAAAAAATCCTGGAATTTTTACCATTATTCGTCTGTGCGGCGCTCTGGGGGTGTCTGTCGGGGAGTTTTTTGATTCGGAAGAATTCAGAAGCATGGAAGAAAACTGGAAAGAGGGGCAGCAGTAATTTTATGCTCTGTTTCGATTTTCAGGAACAGGAAAAACTGGATAAAATTTATACATAAATAACATAGGAATTTCATTGACTTGACGCATAATACAAATTATAATGTAGCCAGATTCAAAGAGATCTCATGAATTTCTTTTGTAAACCTGTCCGCCTGCCGCGTTATTTATCGGGAGACAAGTTTTTTACTTCCGGTAAACGACAAAATTGAGCATTATTTGTACCTAATTGACAGGCTGACTTCGTTGACTTGCCGCATAATTCATTTTATAATATAAAAAATCGACTTTTTGGAGCTGGGTATATGTATAAAAAATCACCGCAGGGGTGGCTGAAGCACTGGGATTTTATTCTGCTTGATATCGTGAGTCTTCAGGCTGCCTTTATTATTGCGTATTTCATTAGATTCGGGCTGAAGAATCCATATGGGGAGTATTTCTACCGGAGCGAGGCTTTTGTTTTTGTTCTATGTCAGATTGCCGTACTTTTTTTTCTGCCTCCCTATCAGGGGATTCTCCGGAGAGGCTATTATGTAGAGCTCACAAAAACAGTGAAGCATGTGATGATGGTAATGCTTCTTGCTATGACATATCTGTTTGTCACACAGCAGTCCGCGCTGTATTCCAGGATGACCTTTTTTGGTACGTCAGGGCTGTATCTGATCATTGGCTATCTGTGCCGTATCCTTCGGAAATGGAGAGTACTTAATCAGAGCGATACCGCGGGGAAGCGTTCCGTGGTATTAGTGGCGGACTCAGGAGATGTCAGGAGCGTTCTGGAAAGACTTCTGAGCGAGCCGATCCAGGAATTTTTTATCGCGGGTATTGCCCTGCTGGATACAGATCTCACCGGGGATTACATTGAGGGGATACCGGTGGTAGGAGATGTAAATAATGTACGGGAGTACCTGTGTCATGAATGGGTGGACGAGGTGTTTATCAAGCTCAGTGAATCCGAGCCGTATCCCAGCCGCCTGATCGACGATCTTGTCATGATGGGGCTGACGGTGCATCTGAACCTGGATGCTGTAGAACGTCCCTTAAGCGGCAAGAAATACGTTGAGAGAATCGGAGATTTTACGGTTGTTACCTCCAGCATCAATATGACTTCACCCAAGCAGATGATGTACAAGCGTGTGATGGATATTATGGGAGGTATCGTGGGATGCCTGATCACCCTTGTACTGATCCTTGTGATTGGTCCCATGATCTATATAAAGTCTCCGGGCCCCATATTTTTCTCTCAGATCCGTATCGGAAGGAACGGCAAAAAATTCAAGATCTATAAGTTCCGGAGTATGTATATGGACGCGGAGGAGCGCAAGGCCGAGCTGATGAAGGATAATAAGATGAATGGTCTTATGTTTAAGATGGATTTTGATCCCCGTATCATCGGCAGCGAGAAATTGCGGAAGAACGGCAAACCCGGCGGGATCGGCAATTTTATCCGCAGAACCTCTCTTGACGAGTTTCCTCAGTTCTGGAATGTTCTTAAAGGCGAGATGAGTCTGGTGGGAACCAGACCGCCTACAGTGGACGAATGGGAAAAATATGAGCTCCATCACCGGATCCGCATGGCCACCAAGCCGGGTATCACCGGAATGTGGCAGGTGAGCGGACGGAGTGATATTACAGATTTTGAAGAGGTGGTCCGTCTTGACACAGAGTACATAGAAAACTGGTCAGTGGGCCTGGATATTAAGATCCTTTTGAAGACGGTGCTGGCGGTTGTCAGGAACGACGGAGCTGTCTGATCCTTACGCCACGCAGCGGACGGGTCAGGATCATCCGGAGCGCCGTCCTGTAATATAAAAAATCCCAGATGTACGCTTCTCTCGTACATCTGGGATTTTTTGCGTCATAGAAAAGTACTCAAAATTGTCCTAAACTGTATTATACAAGCTTTCCTATAATATAAACGCTCCGCTATGGATGCGTAAGAGAACGGCAATGTTTTATGTTTGATGCTTTTTCATCCAATTGCGGATATACTCAATCTGCTCCTTGTCAGAGATTTCCTGTGAGGCAGGGTCGTTTCCCGCCGCCAGACAGCAGAACAGCACAAAGGACTGCAGGCAGAAAAAAAGTAAAAGAAACAGGATCATGAAAAGCCCTCCTTTTCTGTTGATATCTTTCAGTATTGGCAAATCCATGAAAAATTATACCCTGTGCGCAAAAGCTTTTGTTTTGGAATACATTAAAATAAAACCTCTTTTTTGGAGTATATTCATGGAACAGTTGTCTTATACCGGGAAGGGCGTCGGGGTTGCTCTTCTGGATACAGGAATTTACCCTCATATAGATTTCAAAAACCGGATATGGGCATTTTCTGATTTTGTATCGTATAAATACAGGCCTTACGACGATAATGGACACGGTACTCATGTGGCCGGGATCCTGGCAGGAGACGGATCCGCGTCTCTGGGGAAATATAAAGGTGTGGCTCCCGGCTGCGGGATCACAGCCTTGAAGGTACTGGACAGGTATGGAAATGGAAGCAGAGAGAACGTGCTGCAGGCATTTCGATGGATATTGGAGAACTTCAGGAAATACAGGATCCGTATCGTAAATATATCTGTAGGAACTACCTATCGTACAAAGAGCGAGCAGGACATATTGATACAGGGAGTGGAAAAGCTGTGGGACGAAGGACTGATCGTTGTGGCAGCGGCGGGAAACCAGGGGCCAGAGCCGGGCAGCGTAACGGCTCCCGGCTGCAGCAAAAAGGTGATCACCGTGGGATCAAGCGACATGCTGTCAGGAAAGTCCGCTGTATCGGGCAGAGGTCCAACCTTCGAATGTGTCTGTAAGCCGGATCTGGTGGCGCCGGGGAATAAGATTATTTCCTGCGCCGCGGGAACAAAGGGCTCCTATGGAGTAAAAAGCGGTACATCGATGTCAACGCCGCTGATATCAGGAGCAGCGGCTCTGATGCTGGAGAAGAATCCGTATCTGACTAATGTGGAGATCAAAATGATGCTGAAAGAAAGTGCGGACGATATGGGGCTTCCCAGAAATCAGCAGGGATGGGGGAAATTTAATATCAGAAAATTTATGAGTCTCTGATTTTTAGGCACAGTAGGTCCGGGAGCCATTGACGGCCGCATAGTTTTCGATTACAATAAGAACGGCTGCTGATGAAATGCCGCCGGTTTAGAGGAAATATTTTTTAATGATCCAGCGCTGTGAGAAATAAAAACAGCCGGAAAGGAGAACATATATGGAAAAAATTCAAATGACGACGCCTCTTGTAGAGATGGACGGGGACGAGATGACAAGAATCCTCTGGAAAATGATCAAGGAGGAGCTTCTGCTTCCCTATATCGATCTGAATACAGAGTATTATGACCTGGGCCTTGTACACCGTAATGAGACAGAGGATCAGGTTACTGTTGACGCTGCGGAAGCCACCAAGAAATATGGCGTGGCGGTAAAATGCGCTACTATCACTCCCAATCATGCCCGGATGGACGAGTATGAGCTGAAAAAAATGTACAAAAGCCCCAACGGCACAATCCGCGCCATTCTGGACGGAACCGTATTCCGCGCCCCCATCGTGGTAAAAGGCATAGAACCCTGCGTCCGCAACTGGACGAAGCCTATTACCATTGCCCGTCACGCATACGGAGATATCTACAAAAACACAGAATTTCATGTAGAGAAACCAGGGAAGGCGGAGCTTGTCTATACTTCAGAGGACGGAGAGGAAAAGCGTGCGCTGATTCAGGAATTCCATGGTCCGGGCGTGGTAATGGGAATGCATAATATGGAGGCGTCCATCGCGAGCTTTGCCAGAAGCTGCTTTAACTATGCTCTGGATACCAGGCAGGATCTCTGGTTTGGGGCAAAGGATACCATTTCCAAAACCTATGACGCGAAATTCAAAGAAATATTCCAGAGAATTTATGACGAGGAATTTCAGGATAAATTCGACGCCGCAGGCCTTACTTATTTCTACAGCCTGATCGACGATATCGTTGCCCGGGTGATGAAATCTGAGGGCGGCTTTATCTGGGCCTGCAAGAATTATGACGGGGATGTGATGAGCGACATGGTTTCCTCCGCTTTCGGATCCCTTGCCATGATGACCTCCGTTCTGGTTTCTCCAAATGGATATTACGAATATGAAGCTGCTCACGGTACGGTGCAGAGACATTATTACCGTCATCTGGAGGGCAAGGAAACCTCCACCAACTCTGTGGCCACGATCTTTGCGTGGACAGGTGCGCTCCGCAAGAGAGGCGAGCTGGACGGCAATGAAGCCCTTGCGGCCTTCGCGGATAAGCTGGAGCAGGCTGTTGTCGATACCATTGAGGGAGGCAGAATGACAAAGGACCTGGCGGTGATCACCAGTCTGAAGCATCCGAAGGTTCTTTCAAGCCGCGACTTTATCCTTGCGGTGCGCGATACACTGGAAAAGCTTATTGAAGAATAGTACAGCGAAAAACGGGAGGCTCTCAGGCGAGAGTCTCCCATTTTTCGTAGAGGGCTTCCAGCTCCGTCTGGATGGCCTCCTTTTCCCGGCTCAGCTCTGTGCAGCGGGCCACATTGGTACAAACGTCCGGAAGGATCAGAGTTTCGTCAATTTCCTTATCTCTTGTTTCCAGCTCCTCAATGCGCTGTTCTGTCTTTTTCAGCTCGTTTTCCTGCTTGCGCCTCTGTGCCTGCTCCTCTTTTTGCTGCTGCCAGGAGAGCTTGTTTTCCGAAACTGTCCCGGAAGAATCGGCGGCTGTTCTTCTGTCGGAGGCGGAAGGCGCGTATTTTTCTGTCAGTTCTTCTTTTTTCTCAAGATAATAATCATAATCTCCAATATAATTGACCACGGCGCAGTTTGTCAGATCCAGGATCCTGGTGGCCGTCTGGTTGATAAAATAACGGTCGTGGGAAACGTACAGTACAGTTCCGGTGTAGCTGTTCAGAGCCTCCTCCAGGATTTCCTTGGAGGCGATGTCCAGATGGTTGGTGGGCTCGTCCAGAATCAGGAAATTAGCCTCGGAGAGCATGAGCTTCGCGAGAGAAACACGGCCGCGCTCCCCGCCGGAAAGAGAGGAGATTTCCTGGAAAACGTCGTCTCCGGTAAAAAGGAAAGCGGCCAGCATGTTCCGAATCTCCGTCTCGGTGAGCGTGGGATAGGCGTCGGATATTTCCTGGAAAATTGTTTTGTCGCTGTGAAGAACATGGTGTTCCTGATCGTAGTACCCAATTTGAACCTTTGATCCCAGGGAAAAGCTTCCGGCGTCGGCAGCCAGAAGACCATTCAGTATCTTTAGCATCGTCGTCTTTCCGGTGCCGTTGCTGCCGATCAGAGCCACTCTTTCACCGCGCTTGATCTGAAAGGAAACGTCATGAAACAGCGGCTGTCCGGGGAAGCTCTTGGCGAGGGATTCCACGGTCAGTACGTCGTTTCCGCTGACTGTTCTGGGTTCCAGGGAAAGACGCATCTGTGTCTGGATCTCCACAGGCTTTTCAATGCGCTGGAGCTTGTTCAGCATTTTTTCCCGGCTCTCTGCCCGGCGGATGGATTTTTCCCGGTTAAAGGATTTCAGTTTCACGATCACCGCTTCCTGATGTTTGATTTCTCTCTGTTGATTGAGATAGGCCTTGTATCTGGCTTCCCGAAGCTGGGCCTTTTTCTCCGCGAAGGAGGAGTAATTCCCAGGAAAGCAGGTCACCTGCCCGGCCTCGATCTCCACCACCTTGGTGACGACCTTATCCAGGAAATACCGGTCATGGGAAACAATAAAAACAGCTCCCGGATAATTCAGAAGATATGTTTCCAGCCAGGCAATGCTGTCCATATCCAGATGGTTGGTTGGCTCGTCCAGAAGAAGGATATCCGGTTTGGAAAGAAGCAGCTTTCCGAGGGCGATACGGGTTTTCTGGCCTCCGGAGAGGGTTTCCAGAGGCTGGCTGAAGTCTTCTTCGCTGAAACCAAGGCCCTTCAGAACTCCGGTAACCTCGCTTTTATATGCGTAGCCGTTCTCCAGCTCAAACTCATGGGTCAGCCGTGTGTAAGCGTTCATCAGCCGTTCCAGCTCCGCGCCCTCTGTGTGCTTCATTTCCTGCTCGATGGAGCGCATCCGTTTCTCCATGTCCAGAATATGCTGTTTCGTGGTGAGGAGTTCTTCGTAAATGGTAAGATGTCCCTGTATATCCTGATACTGCGCCAGATATCCGATGCGGCTGTCCTTTGCCAGAACAACATTTCCGGAATCAGCGGCAAGCTGGTTCATGATAATGCGGAGAAGCGTGGTTTTCCCGGCCCCGTTGCTGCCGATCAGCGCGGCTTTCTCCCGTTCTTCTATATGAAAAGAGGCATCTTTAAGGATCACCTTGTCTCCAAAGGCTTTGCAGATGCCCTGACATGCTAAGATCATATTTGCTCCTTTCATGGCGCACTGGATGCGCCAATAATGGTAGATTTGGAAGTTTGCTTCCAAACTTTATTCCTCCGGCGTATATTTCTGTAAAAAGCCATAACGGCACTATTTTAAAATTATATAGCCATTAAGGGCAGTTTGTAAAGAAAAAAGGGGAAATTTCTTACTCTTCCCGACAACTGTAATTGACATGAAAAAAACTATTCGTTATAATTATGAGGAAATCGTAAGGAGGGACATCTGTGGAGGCAAAACAAATATCTAAGGCAGTGATCAAAAGACTGCCGCGCTATTACCGTTATCTTGGGGAATTACTGGAAGAGAACGTAGAACGGATATCGTCCAATGATCTCAGCAGAAAAATGCATGTCACGGCGTCCCAGATTCGTCAGGATCTGAATAATTTCGGCGGATTCGGACAGCAGGGTTACGGATATAATGTAAAATACCTGTATACAGAAATTGGAAAGATTCTTGGACTGGACACGGTGCATCCGATGATCATCGTAGGCGCCGGTAATCTGGGTCAGGCGCTTGCCAACTATGTGGATTTTGAGAAACGTGGATTTAAGCTTGCAGGGATCTTTGATGTGAATCCGGTACTGGAGGGAATCGCCGTAAGAGGCATTGAAATCCAGATGATCAGCGACCTTCCCCTTTTTCTGAAAAATAATCAGATAGAGATTGCTATTTTGACACTGCCTAAAAACAAGGCGGGAGAAATGGCGGACATGTTGATTGAAAACGGAATTAAAGCAATCTGGAATTTTGCTCATATTGATCTGCGTACGCCGGAAGATGTGATTGTGGAGAACGTCCATCTTTCAGAAAGTCTTATGAGACTTTCCTATAACCTGAGTCAGTATCAGCGGGAACAGAACGAAAAAAAGAACGCATAGGCGACACAGGACAGACTGCTGCTTTGCCCCGGATTTTGTACATAGTATCGCGGGCAGTGCAGCAGTTTTTCCTGTATTAATATCAGGGGCAAAAATTTGAAACCATGCCATGCCTGCATGATAGTGGAAAAAGACCGGAGGTACATAAAAGATACGGAGGACGGCGGATGAAGATGAAGGAGATCGTAACCTGCGCAGAGATGAAGGCTCTCGATAAAATGACAATAGAAAATATAGGGATCCCCTCCTGTGTTCTGATGGAACGGGCCGCTTTAAAAACAGCGGAGGAGATGGAACGGGTTTTTGCCGGAAGGGGGCAAAAGGAGAGGATACTCTGCGTCTGCGGAAGCGGAAACAACGGCGGCGACGGCGCAGCGGCAGCAAGGATACTTTTTCTGCACGGATATCAGGCGGAAATTTTTTTGGCCGGAAGCCGCGACAGGCTTACAGAGGAGACAAAGCGGCAGCTTGAGATCGCCGCAAATTATCATGTGCCGACTGTGAATAACCCGAGATGGGATGAATATACTACTATAGTAGATGCCATTTTCGGCGTAGGGCTTAAAAGGCCGGTAGAGGGCCGTTACGCGGACCTGATCAGGCGGATGAACGCGGCGGATGCATGGAAGGTAGCTGTGGATATTCCCTCAGGTGTTGACGGGGATACAGGGATGGAGCTGGGAACAGCCTTCCGCGCGGATCTGACAGTAACCTTTGGTTTTGCGAAAGCAGGACTGTGCTTATACCCGGGACGTATGCTTGCCGGCAGGACGGTCACGGCGGATATCGGCATCTACCGGAAACGCGGATCCACGGCGAAATGCAGGTATATGGAAAAAGAAGACCTGGAGGAGCTTCCGGAAAGACTTCCTTATGGAAATAAGGGCACCTTCGGAAAAGTGCTTGCGGTGGCGGGAAGTCCCGGTATGTGCGGCGCGGCTTATTTCTGCGGCGCGGCCGCTTTTGCGGCAGGCGCGGGGATGGTGCGTATTTTTACCCCGGAGGAAAACAGAATCCCCCTTCAGACTCTGCTTCCTGAAGCGATTCTGTCCTGCGCACATAATGAAGAGGCTATGGAGGAGGCTTTTCGATGGAGCGATGTGCTGATCGTTGGACCGGGAATCGGAACCGGCCCGGACAGCTTCAGACAAGCCGGATGGTTTTTGAAAAAGGCATCTGAAGAGAAAAAACCGGTGATCCTGGATGCGGACGGTCTGAATCTTCTGGCCCGCTTTCCGGAATGGAGGGAATTTCTGAGAGGAAATGTGATCGTAACGCCTCATATGGGCGAGATGAGCAGACTTACCGGGAAATCCATAGAAGAGATCCAGAAAGACCGTATCAGAGCGGCTGTTTCTTTTGCCGCAGACACAGGCGCGGTGTGCGTGCTGAAGGACGCCTGCACGGTTGCGGCGGGACCCGACGGAGAAGTCTGGGTGAATCTTTCGGGAAACTCCGGAATGGCCTCTGCCGGAAGCGGAGATGTGCTGGCAGGCGTGCTGGCAGGAATCGTCTGCATGTACCGGAGCATTTCCGAGACAGACACGACTCTAGTGAAAATGGCCGCGGCGGGAGTGTTCCTTCACGGAACAGCCGGAGATCTGGCGGCGGAAAAAAAGGGACAGTACGGAATGAAGGCCGGGGACATGATCCCGGAAATTTCATATGCACTTAAACGGAGGAAGTCATGAAAAATTATGACAGAATTAAGGCTGTGGTATCGTTGGACGCCATTGCGCACAATTTTGAAGAAATGAGACAAAATATTTCTGAAGATACGAAGATCATCGCTGTGATCAAAGCAGACGGTTACGGGCACGGAGCCCTGGCGATTGCCCGCCTGGTTCAGGATTACGAGTATATCTGGGGCTTTGCCGTTGCCGCGCCGGAAGAGGCGCTGGAGCTCAGGAACGCCGGAGTAACAAAACCAGTGCTGATTCTCGGGATTGTTTTTGAAGAATATTTTTCTGAAATGATCGCCAGAGACGTCCGCCTGACCGTATGCAGCCTTTCTATGGCGGAGAAGCTTTCCAGAGAGGCAGTGCGGCAGAATAGGGAAGTACATATTCATCTGGCAGTTGACACCGGAATGAGCAGGATCGGGTTTGAGGATACAGAGAAAAGCGCGGAGGAGATCCGGGTAATATCCGGACTTAAAAACCTGTGCATTGAGGGAATGTTTACACATTTTGCCCGGGCTGATGAAAAAGACAAGGCTCCCGCCGAGGTTCAGCTCGGCCGTTATCTGAGGTTTTCAGAGCTTCTTCAGAGGAAGGGGATCACAATCCCTGTCAGACACTGCTCCAACAGCGCGGGGATCATCCGTATGCCCGAGGCCAATCTGAATGTGGTGCGGGCGGGGATCACCATTTACGGGATTTATCCTTCCGCGCAGGTGGAGCGGGATATTGTGAAGCTGGAGCCTGCAATGGAGATCGTCAGTCATGTAACGTTTGTGAAGAATATACCGGCCGGAACTGCTGTCAGCTATGGAGGAACCTTTGTGGCGCCAAAACCTATGAAAATCGCCACGATCCCGGCAGGGTACGCGGACGGCTACCCAAGAAGCCTGTCCAATAAGGGCTGGGTGCTGATCCGCGGAAAACGGGCTCCGATCCTGGGAAGAGTCTGCATGGATCAGTTTATGGTGGATGTAACGGATATTTCCGGCGTTTGTCCGGGTGACCAGGCGACGCTGATCGGAAGAGACGGGAAGGAGGAGATCACCATTGAAGAATTCGGCGATCTTTCAGGACGCTTTTCCTATGAATTTGCCTGCTGCGTTTCAAAAAGGGTACCCCGGATATATATAAAGGACGGGAAAGTATGGGGGGAACAGACTTTCTTTGAATAGACGTTAAATAGAAAAACCACGCATGTATACACAAGAAAAATCTGGAAATACTTAGACAGAGAAAACAGAATCGGAGTGTGAATTGTGTGGTAATTAAAAGAGGGGATATTTTTTATGCAGATTTAAGACCCGTGGTGGGCAGTGAGCAGGGCGGTATCCGGCCTGTGCTGATCATTCAGAATGATGTTGGGAACCGCCACAGTCCTACCGTGATCTGCGCGGCTATTACATCAAAAATGAATAAAGCGAAGCTGCCTACGCATATCGAAATCGACGCCTCGGAATACGGAATTGAGAAGGATTCCGTTATTCTGCTGGAGCAGCTCCGCACCATTGATAAAAGACGGCTGAAGGATAAGGTGTGCCACCTGGACCAGGGGATGCTGGACCGTGTGAACCACGCTCTGGAAATCAGCCTGGAACTGACTTTTTAAGGCGGAATTCTTGACGAACGGCGGGGAAAGTGCTATATTTTATCAGTAATTATGCAGATTCGCAGGTTTTCCTGCAGTAAAGCGCTGTATGGACAGCGGATTAGGAAGGAATAAGTGAATACGATATGGATGACGGCAGTCGAATGCCCCTTCTGGGGCTGATGATCCTGGTGATCCTGATCCTGCTGAACGGTATCCTTTATGGTTTTGCCGCGGCGATCAGAGATCTGAGTGAAAATGAAATACGAAAAATGGCGGAGGATGGCAGCAAAAAGGCCGCTCTTCTGAATAAACTGATTGAAGAACCGGTTCGGTATGTGAATGCCATTCCCCTGGTGGTAACAGCTTCGGGGATCCTTACAGGAATCCTGATACCGTCGCTTACCGGTTTCCTGCACCACTACATAGAACATTTTCCGCTGCTGGTGCCGATATATGTTCTCTGCGCGGTACTTTTCGCTTCCTTCGGCATCCTGATGTTCCGCAGGATCGGAACCTGCAGGCCGAAGCAGTACGCCTTCCGGTATGTGAGGCTTGTCTATGGAGTGGTGACGCTTCTTTATCCTGTTACCCGGCTGATCACCTGGCTCGCCCGGCTTGCGGCCGGACTTTTCGGTGTGGCTGTGGGAGAGCAGCAGGAGGCCGTGACAGAGGAAGAGATCATTTCCATTGTGGACGAGGCCCATGAACAGGGTGTGATCGAGAAGAACGAGGCGGAGATGATCCAGAACATCATTTCCTTCACAGACACCAAGGCGGGCGATATTATGACGCACAGAACCAGTGTGGCCGCCTTTGGACTGGACGAGGTCCTCAAAGATGTGGTTGACCGTATGCTGGAGGAAGGGGATTCCAGATATCCGGTCTACGGCGAGGATATGGACGATATCCGCGGCGTGATCCACTATAAGGATACGCTGAAATTTTCAACCCAGAATTCCTGGGCCAGATACAAGCCTCTGGGAGATCTTCCCGGACTGATACGCAAGGCCGCTTTTGTTCCTGAGACGGGCAGCATCAGCAACCTGTTCAAGTCCATGCAGACGAAGCATGATCATATCGCGGTCGTTGTAGATGAATACGGACAGACCGCCGGGATCGTCACAATGGAGGATATTCTGGAAGAAATCGTAGGCGACATCCAGGACGAATATGACGAGGACGAGGACGCGATCCGTACCCAGACGGACAACAGCATACTGATCGACGGCTTCGCGGAGCTGGAGGATGTCGGCGCGGAGCTGGGAATTGACTTCGGCGGCGTGGAGATGGAAACTCTGAACGGCTTTCTGACGGAAATGCTGGGACATATTCCGGCGGAGAGTGATCTGGATCATGAGATCACCGCATACGGTTACCGGTTTAAGATCCTTTCCCTTGGCAGCAGAACCATCGGAAAGGTGCGGGCCGAAAAAATAAACCATAAGGATACAAAAGGAGAAAATGAACAATGTCAGGACATTCAAAATTCGCAAACATAAAGCATAAGAAAGAAAAGAACGACGCGAAAAAAGGAAAAATTTTCACCGTGATCGGCCGTGAGATCGTTATGGCTGTAAAGGCCGGCGGCCCGGATCCCAACAATAACAGCAAGCTCCGCGATGTGATCGCGAAGGCAAAGGCCAACAACATGCCCAACGATACCATTGAGCGCGGCATTAAAAAGGCGGCCGGGGCAGATTCCGCGGACAATTACGAGCGCGCCACCTACGAAGGATACGGTCCCAACGGCGTCGCGATCATTGTGGAAACGCTTACCGACAACAAAAACCGTACCGCCAGCAATGTGAGAAACGCTTTTACAAAGGGCTACGGAAGCATTGGAACCCAGGGCTGCGTTTCTTTTATGTTCGACCAGAAGGGGCAGATCATCATTGACAAGGAAGAATGTGAGATGGATTCCGACGAGCTGATGATGGCGGCTCTCGACGCGGGTGCGGAGGATTTTTCCGAGGAAGAGGACAGCTATGAGGTGCTGACGGCTCCGGACGACTTCAGCGCGGTCCGCGAGGCTCTGGAGGAGGCGGGCGTGCCTATGGCGGAGGCCCAGGTAGCCATGGTTCCCCAGACCTATGTACAGCTTACAGACGAAAAAGATGTAAAGAATCTTCAGAAAACCCTGGATCTTCTGGATGAAGACGACGACGTAACCGACGTATGGCATAACTGGGAAGAATAATCAGGCGACAGCCTGATTATTCTTCCCCAGATTGACCTCGTGTCAATCTGTTTCCGTAAGTGCTTCCCCAGATTGACCTCGTGTCAATCTGTTTCCATAAGTGCTTCCCCAGATTGACCTATAGAGGCTGAATGAAATTTTATATTGCGGGAATAATACCTCCATGAATAAGAATGGAGGTATTTTTATGTCCGGAGACAGAAATGAAGAAGAAAAACAACAGATGCTGGATAAGGAGGATCGTCAGAACGATCAGATCAAGGAGATGGGGCAGGTGGTTCTCGACAAAAACTCCGGCAGGAGGAGAGTAGAGCTGCTGACCATCATCGGAGAGGTGGAGGGGCATGACTCCGCCCCTGCCCAGAGCAAGACCACTAAGTATGAGCATGTTCTCCCCAAGCTTGCGCTGGTGGAGGATGATCAAGATATTGAAGGGCTTCTGATCCTTCTGAATACGGTGGGCGGGGACGTGGAGGCAGGCCTGGCTATCGCCGAGATGATCGCTTCCCTCAGTATCCCCACCGTATCGCTTGTTCTGGGAGGCGGCCACTCCATAGGCGTTCCCATGGCTGTGTCTGCGGATTACTCCTTCGTAGTACCCAGCGCTACTATGGTGATCCATCCTGTGCGCAGCAGCGGGATGTTTATCGGCGTGGCCCAGACCTACCGCAATATGGAAAAGATACAGGACCGGATCACCACCTTTATCTCCAATCATTCCCATACGACTCAAAAACGTCTGGAAGAGTTGATGCTGGATACCACTCAGCTTGTGAAGGATGTGGGAACCATGCTGGAGGGAGAGGAGGCCGTCCGCGAGGGGCTCATTGACGAGGTGGGCGGAATCAGGGAGGCTCTCGCGAAGCTGTACGAGCTGATCGAAGCCGGCAAAAAGTAAAAATAGGTAAAAATCAGTAGATTTTTTAACGATTTTCTTCAAATTACCATACTTTTTTCTTTGACTGTCCCTCCATTTGTGGTATAATCTTATAGAATGAGCGGTAATATTCAAAAATATCTGTTCAGTTATGCTTTAAATTATTATACAGGAGGGACAAAACATATGAGCAATATGTGTGGATGTCAGAACAGCGGAAGCGGGTCATTCGCTGAATTGGCTCCGGTACTGGAAAAATATGCGAAAGTACCCGGAAGCCTGATCACCATTCTTCAGCAGACCCAGGATATTTACGGGTATCTTTCCATGGACGCGATCAATTACATTGCGGAAAGAACCGGGATCATGCCGGCGAAGATCTATGGCGTCGCAACGTTCTACGCACAGTTCCGTTTACAGCCTATCGGCAAATACCTGATCATGCTCTGCAAGGGTACGGCCTGTCATGTAAACGGATCTGATATGATCGAGGAAGCTGTCTGTGAACACCTTGGGATCAAGGACGGAGAGACTACGGAAGACGGGCTGTTTACGCTGAACAACGTAGCCTGTCTTGGATGCTGTTCCCTGGCGCCGGTTATGATGGTGAAATCCGCGGACGGAGAGGAAACATACGGAAACCTGACAAAATCTTCTGTTACGAAGATTCTTGACGACTATAAAGCAAAGAACGCATAGGAGGCAGAGATATGAAGGTTGTTGTAGGACAGGGAAGCTGTGGTATTGCTACCGGAGCGAAAAAGACCTCTAATGAGTTTGAGCGCATCACAGCAGAAAAAAATCTGACAAATGTTGTCATTGACAAAACAGGCTGTATCGGAACCTGTTATCTGGAGCCGATCGTAGACGTATACAACGACGAGGGCAGCCTGGAGGCAAGATATGTAAAATGTACCACCGACAAGGTGGAGGAGATCGTAAACGAGCATCTGATCGGCGGCAAGCCGGTAGAGAAATATATGATCCCGGAAGAGGATCAGGCGTTTCTTTCCCAGCAGCAGAGAATCGTACTGCGCAACTGCGGACAGATCAATCCCGAGAAGATCGACGAGTACATAGCCGCAGGCGGATATGAGGCCGCAAAAAAAGTAATCACCTCCATGACTCCGGACGAGGTGATCGAGGAGATCAAGGTTTCCGGACTTCGCGGACGAGGCGGCGCCGGATTCCCCACCTGGTTCAAGTGGAACGCCATCAAGTCCAACAAGGGCGCGCAGAAATACATGGTCTGCAACGCGGACGAGGGCGACCCGGGCGCGTTCATGGACCGTTCCGTACTGGAAGGCGATCCCCATTCCCTTCTGGAAGGTATGATTATCGGCGGTTTTGCTGCCGGAGCTACAGAAGGCATTATTTATTGCCGTGCCGAGTATCCTCTTGCCATCGCCCGTCTTGAGATCGCCATGGCTCAGGCCAGAGAAAAAGGCTTCCTGGGTAAAAACCTTTTCGGCACAGGTTTTGATTTTGACATTCGCATCAAGGCAGGCGCGGGCGCTTTTGTCTGCGGCGAGGAGACCGCTCTCATCGCGTCTCTGGAAGGCGAGAGAGGTATGCCCCGTCTGAAACCGCCGTTCCCGGCGGCAAAGGGCTACTGGAAGCTGCCTACCAATATCAATAACGTGGAGACCTACGCCAACGTAGCATGGATCATGGCCAACGGCGGACAGGCCTTCGCGGACAGAGGCTCCTCCAGCTCCAAAGGATCCAAGGTATTTGCCCTTGCAGGAAAGATCAAAAAAGGCGGCCTTGTGGAGGTGCCTATGGGTATGACTCTCCGCGAGGTTATCTACAACATCGGCGGCGGAATCAAAAACGACAAGGAATTCAAGGCTGTTCAGATGGGCGGTCCTTCCGGCGGATGTATTCCGGCAGAGCTGATCGATACACCTGTTACATACGAGGATATCAATAAGACCGGAGCGATCGTTGGTTCCGGCGGTATGATCGTTATGGACGAGGATACCTGTATGGTAGATATGGCCCGTTTCTTCCTGGATTTCACGAAGAAGGAGTCCTGCGGAAAATGTAACTACTGCCGTATCGGTACCAAGAGAATGCTGGAGATCCTTGAGAGAATCACCAGGGGAGAAGGAAAAGACGGAGACATCGAGCTTCTTGAGGAGCTGGCAGGAAAGATCAAGGACGGCGCTATGTGCGGACTTGGACAGACAGCCCCCAATCCGGTGCTTACCACCCTCCGTTATTTCCGCAATGAATACGAGGATCATATTTACAATCATAAATGTACTGCAAAATCCTGTAAGGCTCTCATCCACTATGAGATCACAGAGGACTGTAAGGGCTGTACAGCCTGTGCAAGACACTGTCCGGTGGGCGCGATCAGCGGCGAGAAGAAACAGCAGCATAAGATCGATCCCGCTGTCTGCATTAAGTGCGGCAAGTGTGAGGAATCCTGTAAATTTGGCGCAGTAAAGAGAGTTTAATAGGAGGTGTAGACGTGAATAAATACAGATTAAACATCGACGGAAAAGAGGTCTACGGGCTTCCCGGACAGACCATTCTTGAAGTCTGCAGAGAGAATGACATCTTCATTCCTACTCTCTGCTATGATGAAAGAACAGAAATTTACGGTGCGTGCGGCCTGTGTATGGTAGAGATGGAAGGCAATCCGAAGCTTTGGAAGGCCTGTGCGACGGAGATCGCGCCGAACATGATCATACATACCAATACCCCGCGTGTAATTGAATCCAGAAAGACTAATCTGGAGCTTCTTCTTTCCAACCACAAGGGAGACTGCCGTCCGCCGTGTATGCTGGCATGTCCTGCCGGCACCGACTGTCAGGGATACGTCGGACTGATCGCAAACGGTCAGTATGAAGAAGCGATCAAGCTCATCAGAGAAAACATTCCGCTTCCGGGAGCCATCGGACGTGTCTGCCCCCATCCCTGCGAGACAGCATGCCGCCGCGGTATGGTGGAGGAGCCGGTCGCTATCGCGAATCTGAAAAGATTTGCCGCGGATACAGATGAATTCGGGGAAGATCCCTTTGTTCCGGAATGTGAGCCGGATACAGGAAAGAACGTTGCCGTGATCGGCGGCGGACCTTACGGTATCTCTATGGCGTACTTCCTTCGCCAGCTTGGTCATGACGTGACCATCTACGAGGCAATGCCGAAGCTTGGCGGTATGCTGCGCTATGGTATCCCGGAATACCGTCTTCCAAAAGAGGTTCTTGATGAAGAGATTGCCGTTCTGGAAAAAATGGGCGTGACCATGGTCACAAATACCAAGATCGGCGAGGATATTTCCTTTGAAACCATCCGCAGAGATTTCGATGCGGTTTGCGTTGGTATCGGCGCGTGGGTTTCTACTGGCGTACGCTGCAAGGGAGAAGACGCTAAGGGCGTGATCGGCGGTATCGATTTCCTGCGCAAGGTAGTACGGAACGAGACCATCGACCTTGGTTCCAAAGTCGCCATCGTCGGCGGCGGAAACACCGCTATGGACGCTTGCCGTACAGCGGTACGTCTTGGAGCGGACAAGGTTTACAATATTTACAGAAGAACAAAGGACGAGATGCCTGCGGACATGATCGAGATCGAAGAGGCAGAGGAGGAGGGCGTAATCTTCCTGAATCTGACCAATCCTCTTGAGATCATCTCTGATGAAGAAGGCCACTGCCGTCAGATGGTTCTCCAGGTAATGGAGCTTGGCGAGCCGGACGCGTCAGGACGCCGCGCTCCTGTTCCGGTAGAAGGAAAGACAGAGACCATCGACGTGGATACAGTTATCCTTGCTATCGGCCAGAGAGTCAACGCAGAAGGCCTTGAAGGCGTTGAGCTTACGAGAAAAGGCGGCCTTGTATATGATAAGGATACTTATATGACCGCTATCCCCGGCGTATTTGCCGGCGGCGACTGCGGAAACGACAAGATTTCCATCGCTGTGGAATCTATCGGAGACGCGAAGAAGAGCTATCTGATCGTTGACGCGTATCTGCGCGGCGAAGAGATCAAATACGAGCCGAATTACTATGTAACAAAGAAGGACGTTACCCCGGCTACCTTTGAGGACCGCGAGAGAATGTGCCGTCCGACTATGGAGCAGCTCAATGCGGAGGAGAGAAAAGACAACTTCACAGAGGTTGTGTTCGGATATGATGAGGAACAGGCTCTGGAGGAAGCTCACCGCTGTCTGGAATGCGGATGTAAGGATTACTTCGAGTGCAAGCTGATCGCTTACGCGAATATGTATCATGTAGATCCTGACCGCTTCGCGGGCGATATCAACGAGGTGGAATTCAATGATGAGCATCCGTTCATCCTGAGAGATCCTAACAAGTGTATCCTCTGCGGACTCTGCGTTCGTGCCTGCGACGAGGTTATGGGCGTAGGCGCCCTGGGCCTTGTAAAACGTGGATTTGATACTGTTGTTATGCCGGCTCTCGAACAGCCTCTTACCGAGACCGGATGTATTTCCTGCGGCCAGTGCGTAAGCGTCTGCCCCACCGGCGCTCTTCAGGAGAATCTGTCTCTGGAGAAATCCGTTCCGCTGGATACAGAGGTGACAGACACCACCTGCGCATATTGTTCCGTTGGATGCTCCATGCATCTGGAAACCTACGGCGACATGCTTGTGAAGGCAGTACCCGACAGAGAGGGCGCTGTGAACAAGGGACTTCTCTGCGGACGCGGAAAATTCGGTTTTGACTGCGCCGTAATGGAGGGCAAGCTTCTGGAGCCTATGGCAAGAAAAGACGGCAAGCTTACAGAGGTAGATTACCACGAAGCATTTATGCTTACTGCCAAGAAGGCGGAGGCTCTTGCCGCGAAATATGGCAAAGACGCGGTAGCGGTAGCGGTTTCCGACAGATATACAAACGAAGAAGCATATGTGATCAAGAAATTTGCCGACTCCATCGGCGCTAAGACGCTCTGCTTCAACAACAGAGAAAACGGACTGGAGAAGGTTCTGGGTGTAAACGCGTCCCCGAATACCATTGACGAGCTTCTTTCCGCAGAGGTGATCCTGTGCGCAGGATTTATCGCGAAAGAGAATCAGGTGATCCGCCTGAAACTGAAAGAGGCGGCTAAGAACGGAGCGAAGGTGATCCTTATCAATCCGGAAGGCTATGAGCAGGATCATATGAGCTTTGTATCCCAGACTGTTCAGACAGACAATACTCTGGACTTCCTGAAGGCAGTTGCAAAAGCTCTTGCAGATATGGGCAAAGGCGCGGGAACAGAAGGATATGACGAGTTTAAGGCATCTGTGGACGGCGTTTCCGTATCTGACGAGGCCAAGGCTGTGGCTGAGCTGTATGCAGGCGCTAAGAAAGCCATGATCGTGTTCCAGCAGAATGTAGTGAGCACAGAGGCGGCAGTTCTTCTGGGCGATATCGCGGTAGTATCCGGCCATATCGGAAAAGCCCGCGACGGTATCCTGATGCTGAAAGCGAAGAACAACAGCCAGGGTCTTATTGATCTGGGTATTACCGCGGGAGCGGAAGCCATGGAAGGAGTGAAGGCTCTTCTGGTATTCGGAGAGGATCCGGACACAGCTCTTCTCAAAAATCTTGTATTCCTGATGGTTTGCGACACCCATATGACTGAGACGGCGAAGCTTGCGGACGTTGTCATTCCGGGTACAGGATTCGCTTCCACCTACGGAACCTTTACGAATACAGAGCGCAGACTGCAGACAGTAGAGCAGGCAGTGGAGGAGGATGTAGTATTCTCCAACTGGGAAGTGGCCGCTGAGCTTGCGCATGTATACGAAGTGGAAATGCCCTTTGATGATGTGGAGGATATCTCCGACGAGATGAACGATAAGCTTCCTGCTTACCGTTACGCGGAAATGGGAGAAATCTCCGGAGGAGTTCTTGAATGTACAGGAGCGAAGCTTGTAGCCGCAGCCGACGCTGCTTTCGTTGCTCCGCTGCACTGCACAGATCATCTGATGAATATGATCGATGAAAGACTTCCTCACGCGAAATAATACCATTTCTTTGAGAGAAACAAGATAAGATAAAACTCCGGTGAGAGCGTGCCTTCCGCGTGTGATCTCCGGACAGAGAAAACCGGCTTTTGTAAGCGGCAGGATATTCCCGCTTGCACAAAGCCGGTTTTTTCTGGAATAAACAGCGACTATCAATCGCTCACATGTTCGGTTTTTGGTATGGATTGCTTGTAACTTGCCGGAGAATATGATATACTGAATAAGATTCAGAGAAATTATACAAAGGGAAAAGGAATAGAACATGTTTGTTTTGTATGTGATTTTGTTGGCGGTTATCCAGGGGATCCTGGAATTTCTTCCGGTGAGCAGCTTTGGCCACCTCTGTGTGCTTCAGCAGCTTCTGGGAATGGAGCGGGGGCCGGGCGTTCTTTTGGAGGCTATGCTTCATTTCGGCACGCTGGCGGCTGTGGTCGTGACCTTCTGGAAGGATATCGTCCATCTGGCTGCGGAATCGCTGGAGATGCTTTTCGATTTGATCGGGAATCTTTCTCTCTATATTCATAACCGCAGAACCGGGGAGAAGCTGCATTATGCGAAGCTTATAAGCAATACATACCGTAAATTCGCGGTCATGCTTCTTTTGTCCATGATTCCGACCATAGCCATCGGATTTACCGCGAGAAGGCTTGTTCCCCTGGCGGCTGCGTCCCGTATGATGCCCGGCGCGGGAATTCTGATCACCGGCGTGGTTCTGCTGGTTGTGGATCTGAGCAGACTGGGAGGCAAAAAAGCGGCCCGGGACGCAAATTACGGAAATGCCATGTGGATCGGCATCTGCCAGGGCTTGTCTGTATTTCCGGGATTTTCCAGAAGCGGACTGACAATCTGCGCAGGGCTGCTGGGAGGCTTTAGCCGTACCTTCGCGGTGAAGTATTCTTATATTCTTTCGATTCCGGCGATCACAGGCGCGCTGATCATGGAGCTTGGGGAGTTTGCCGCCCCGGAAATGACGCTGGGCATGGGATTTGCCTATGTTTTCGGGATGCTCATTTCAGGCGTTGTAGGCTGTTTTGTGATCCGCTTTCTTCTGAAAATTGTTCAGAAGGGCAAATTGCGTTATTTTTCGTATTATTGTTTTTTTATTGGGTTTGCGGCCCTCTCGTTAAGCTATTTAGTTCTTTGACAGAGGTTATGCCCGCAGATCAGGCAGCAGTAAATGTAGTAGGAGGGATGCCTGAATATGGCAGCATCAAAAAATCAGAGAAATAAAAAAGGAACCACCAGGAGCACATCCAGAGGCGCGTCGTCAGGAAGAAAAGCCTCTCAGAAAAATAAAGGGGTATCCAGCGGATTCCAGTCGGAGATCATCCTGCTGATCGTTCTCGCGGCGTCTATGATCCTGGTGATCAGCAATCTGGGGATGGGCGGAATTGTCGGAGATACTATCAGTGCGGCGGCCTTTGGAACCGTAGGACTTCTGGCTTACATTTTTCCCATATTGCTTTTCCTGGGGGCGGTATTTCTTGTGTCCAATAAAAAAAATCTTCTGGCCTATAAAAAGCTTCTGGCTGCTCTGATATTTTTCATATTTTTATGCGGCCTGATCCAGCTTCTGACAGAGGGCTACATGAAAAGTACTACCCTGACGGATTATTACACGCTCTGTTCCGATTACAGAACCGGCGGCGGCATAGTCGGCGGAGCCGTATGCATTTCTTCTACATCCGCGTTTGGGGTGGCCGGAGGATATATTATCATAATTCTGGTGCTAATGATCACGTTTATTCTCATTACCCAACGCTCTTTTTTTGGATTTATATTCAAAATCTGGGATGGCATCCTGGGTATCGCCAGAAGCGGCCACGACCGTTATATGGAGGGACAGCCGGAACGTGAATTAAAAAAAGAGCTCCGGCAGAAGGAGAAAAGACAGAAACGGGAAGCCCGCCAGGCAGAACGGATACAGGAGCTGGAAGCAGCCCTTGCCATGGAAGAGCCGTCAGATGGACAGGAGAATCCGGCAGAATTGAAAAAAGCGCCAAAACGCGGTTTCCTGGAGGGGACGAAGCTTACCCCCGAAAAGGCGAAAGCGTCTGAGCCTGCAGATGATAAAAAGGGGAAAAATCAGACTGATTCAGTTGAAACCCGTGAGAACAGTCAGGGACAGATTGAATTCCAGATCCACAGAGCCGACTCTGGGGAAACGGCGGAGGAAGAGCCGGAGCCGATGGAGGATCCTCTGTTTTCTGATTTAACGCAGGAGACGCCGGATGTAGAGAATCTGCCGGGAGAAGAGGAGAACACAGCAGAAGCCGGGCTGCCTATGGATGCAGAAGGATCTTCATCGGCCGGACACAAAAGAAATCCCAAATCATCCCGGGAGGATATTGAAAGCGGGATCCAGAATATACGCCGTGAGATTGACCAAAAAGAAGAAAAAGAGAAAAGAGAATATCATTTTCCGCCTCTTAAGCTTCTGAAGAGAGGCAGCGGGCAGTCAAAAGGGGATTCCGACTCGCATCTTCGCAAAACCGCCCAGAAGCTGCAGGAAACACTTCATAATTTTGGCGTAAACGTTACAGTGACCAATGTAAGCTGCGGTCCAACTGTGACCCGGTATGAGCTTCAGCCGGAGATGGGGGTGAAGGTCAGCCGTATTGTGGGACTGGCAGATGATATTAAGCTGAATCTGGCTACGCCGGATATTCGGATTGAAGCTCCGATACCCGGAAAGGCGGCTGTGGGAATCGAAGTTCCCAATAAGGAAAATCATCCCGTTATGCTGAGGGAGCTGATCCAGTCCCAGGAATTCCAAAGCGCCAAATCAAAGCTCGCCTTCGCGGTGGGCAAAGACATCGGAGGAAAACCGGTGGTGGCGGATATTGCCAAAATGCCTCATCTGCTTATCGCAGGAGCTACAGGTTCCGGTAAATCCGTTTGCATCAACACTTTAATTGTCAGTATTCTCTATAAGGCGTCGCCGGATGATGTAAAGCTGATCATGATCGACCCCAAGGTGGTGGAGCTGAGTGTTTACAACGGAATCCCTCATCTCTTCATTCCTGTGGTCACAGATCCGAAAAAGGCCGCCGGAGCCCTGAACTGGGCCGTATCAGAAATGATGAGCCGGTACAATACCTTTGCGGAATTCAATGTGCGCAATCTGGAGGAATACAATAAAAAGATCGCGGGAATGAGGATTCCGGAGGGTGAGACACCGCCGGAGCATATTCCTCAGATCGTGATCATTGTAGACGAGCTTGCGGATCTTATGATGGTGGCGCCCGGAGAGGTGGAGGACGCGATCTGCCGTCTGGCGCAGCTTGCCAGAGCTGCCGGTATCCATCTGATCATTGCCACCCAGAGGCCCTCAGTAAATGTCATTACAGGACTTATCAAAGCCAATATGCCTTCCAGGGTCGCTTTTTCGGTATCCTCGGGAGTAGATTCCAGAACCATATTGGATATGAACGGCGCCGAGAAGCTCTTAGGCAAGGGCGATATGCTGTTTTATCCCCAGGGGTATCAGAAGCCCGCCAGAGTGCAGGGAGCCTTTGTTTCAGACGAGGAGGTCAGCAGTATTGTCGGCTTCCTGTCGGACAAGAACCCGGGAACACAGTATAACGCCCAGATTGAACAGCAGGTAAATACGGCAGCTTCCATCGGAGGAGGCGCAGGAAAAGAGGAAAGGGACGTTTATTTCGAGGAAGCCGGAAAGTTTATCATCGACAAGGACAAAGCTTCCATCGGTATGCTGCAGCGTATGTTTAAGATCGGCTTTAACAGGGCCGCCCGTATTATGGACCAGCTCTGTGACGCGGGAGTCGTAGGACCGGAAGAGGGCACGAAGCCCAGAAAGGTTCTTATGACTATGGATGAATTTCAGAATTATATAGAAGAATCGGTGTGAGTTTCAGAAAGGAGAAGAAAAATGATACGACATATTGTAATGTGGTCTTTTCAGGAGGATTTAAGCGAGGCGGCTAAGAAAGAGGCTGTTTCTAAAATTAAAAATGATTTAAGCAGGCTTGTAGGAATTGTTCCGGGGCTTGTTTCACTCGAGGTGGTAACGGACGTCCTGGATTCCAGCTCTCATGATATCGGCCTTTTCTGCGATCTGGAATCAGAGGAGGCTCTGAAGGGATATCAGGTACATCCCGAGCATGTAAAGGCGGCGGGCTTCATTAAATCCGTAACCTGCAACCGGATCTGTCTGGATTATGTATTATAAAAATATCCTCTCTGTATAACATATTGCTGTGCGGAGAGGGCAAATGAACAGAAAGCTGATAAGATGGAAATTCGTATATTATCTGTAGGAAAAATAAAAGAAGCGTATTTAAACGCCGGCATCCAGGAATACGCGAAGCGTCTGAGCCGTTATTGCAGACTCACCTTCTGTCAGGTGGCTGATGAGAAGACGCCGGATAAGGCCTCGGAAGCTCTCAATGCACAGATTCGGGATACGGAGGGGAAGCGTCTGATGAAGCTGATCCGTGAACAAGATTATGTGATCGCCCTTGCTATTGATGGGAAAATGCTGGACTCTGTACAGCTTTCCCAAATGCTGGGACGTTTAGGCGTGGAAGGAAAGAGCTCCGTAGCTTTTGTGATCGGAGGCTCTCTTGGACTCAGCGAAGAAGTTTTAAGGCGGGCGGATTACCGCCTCAGCTTCTCCAGAATGACATTCCCCCACCAACTGATGCAGATGATCCTTCTGGAGCAGATTTACAGGGGATACAGGATTTTGAATCATGAACCGTATCATAAGTAAGTGCGGTTTGGGAAGAGAGCGGAAAGATGAGAATCTGCTCTCTTTTCTTATGAGAGAGAAATACAATGACAGAGAAATAAACGAATGGTATAATGAAAGAAATCAGGGTGACGAATTGGAATTTATGGAGGAAAAACGTGTTATGAATTTAGAGGATTTAAGAATAGATTGTGCTATCAA
>DSLMC04103__coassemble_522_pt1 | contig 28956 bp, 27 predicted proteins | sample DSLMC04103__metabat2_high_PE_018 | metagenome-assembled genome bin DSLMC04103 | reverse complement strand
TCCAATACTAGTGATTATTTTAATGCTACGGACAGAATCTGTGAAAGCAGAAACAAGAATAGAAGGCGACGGATGTTCAACACCGGAGGAAGCAGTCATGTTGTATTTGCACGGGCTGGAAAATGGAGATATGAACCAGATGCTATCAGCTTTTGCAATAGAAAGTTATGTTGATAATTATAAGCTGGAAGAACAGGTTGAAACCGCTGCATGGTTGTATGTTGAATATGTACCAAATGTGAGTGAATATGCAAGAAGATTGAACATAGAACAAAGAAAAAGAAAAGTTACGGAGATGATACGAGCCCAATATAGGGGATGGAACAGTACGGGACGTGCAGATCTTGAAAAAGGAGAAACGGGAGCAGAATGTCTCAGAAGAGTATTTTATAGAGGAGAAGATTTATGGTTTTCTCACATAAAAGCAGATGGCGCTTTTGAAAGCCCGTCCGTTTTAGGACAAAGTGACCACTGGGATTATGAGGAGAATGCTAATAGAAATCAAAAAGAAGCCATCCAATATCTGGGAGGAGAACAGATAAAAGAAGTTGCCGCTGATTTTATCTGGATGAATATGCCTTTTGTCTTGTGTGCAAGGACTATAGAATATCAGGAAAAATGGTATATTTTGGACTTTAATACTGTGTTATACATGGGTATAGGCGGCAGTGCTTATGAGTATGGAGGAATTGTCCCATTATTTATGTTTGATAATAGAAATAATGAGATAGATACAAATTCTATGGAGGAGTTTAGCAGTGAATTTTTGGATAGATCAAATCAAAGCCATTCTGTATTTGATACTGCATTACCAAAACAAAAAGGATTTCGTCAGCCGGAGGAAGCATTACGATTTTACTTGAATGGTTTGGAAAAGAACGACATTGATCAGATGTTTTCAGCTTTTGCCATGGAAGCGTATGTAAAGAATTACAGATTAGATAAGGAAATTGAATATGATGAAGTCTATGAGATTCATGAATTTGTGAGCAATTTAAGCGAAAATACAGAGGGGCTAAATCTGGCAAAAAGAAAAGCACATATTGCCACTTTATTTTTTGAGCAGTATTTGGAATTGACAGATGCAGCATGCTATCCAGATGTATCAAAAGTACAAGAAAATGTGGCTGGATCCGGTGAACAGAAGGTAAGTGGAAAAGAGAAAATGGAAAGATGTTTTTCTATGAATGATAGTGTTTATCTTAAAAATATTCATTTCATCGGTAATATTAGAGAAACAGATTCCTGCATAAGTAGGGAAAGCTTTTCATCCGATACAGATGCATTGCTGACTATTTTGGGGGCGGATGGTATTGTTTTTCGTACTGCGGAAATTGAGGTTAATGGACAGTTGTATACATTGTATGCAGATATAATCTGTTATGATAAACGGTGGTTCCTTATGGAAACAGAAATCATAAAGGCGGATGGAAAAATACGTATTAGCGTCAATGGAGAAGAATATGGTGTATATTCTCTTGAAGAAGAACAGACTATAAAAATTGGAGATACAAATGTTTGTATAATTAAAAATGGACAGTGCAGAATGACGGAAGCATCCTGTCCGGAACATTTGTGTATAGAGCAAGGGGCGATAGACAATAGAGGAGGTACTATTATTTGTCTGCCAAATAAAGTAGTGATTGAGGTTGTCGAAGCAGACAGAATGTCTGAGAATGGAATTGATACTGTTATAAGATGACACCGCAGCAAAAATGAATATAAAATAATACAATTTTGTGCTGCGGTGCTGTACTTCTGCTGATGACAAGACTATTCGCTAATTTCTGACCGGAGCGCGGAATCACCGCTGAGCAGCTTCAGGAAGCGCTTCAGTATGGGATGGTCGTTGTCGCTGCGGTAATAGATGCCGAAAGGCAGGACTGGCAGGTCGGCGACTGGGATATACCGAAGGGCCGGATTTCTTGCCGGGGGCACGTCAGGGTGGAGGGTATATCCGAGACGTGCCTCCACCAGGGTGAAGACGCCTTCAACAGTTTCGGCAAAATACTGCTGCTCTGGCGGCAGGCTGGAGAGCATCCGGCTCTGGACCGCAAAGACGGAACTGGCGGTATGGCGGGGCGAGCAGGCAATGATACTGCCGGACAGCATATCTTTTGTAAGAGATTCATAGCGGGCCAGCGGATGATCCGGGGAACAGACGCAGGCTATGCGCGCGGGATAAAGCTCTCTGAAATACAGAGAGTTTTTTTTATGCCCTTCTTTGATCCCGAAAGCGGTATGAAGCTTCTGATTTTCCACAAGTCCTAAAATAGACGGGGAGGGAACAATACGGACGGAGGGCCGCAGCAGAGGAAACTCGTCTGACAGCTTTTCTAATACCGGAGGCAGGAGATTCAGCTCCGTATAATCCCGGCATCCGATTTCAAAAGTGATAAAATTTTCATGTCTTTCAAGCCGTTCCCTGGCGGAGGCGGCTGTCTTAAGGATCAGTTCGGCGTCCGGGAGGAACTGAAATCCCTCCGGCGTAAGCTCGACATTTTTGCTTGTACGCTTAAAAAGCTTTACTCCCAGTTCCTCTTCCAGGGTGCGTATCTGGTGGCTGACCGCAGGCTGAGTGATCCGCAGAATCTCGGAAGCCCTGGAAAAATTCAGATGCTCGGCAACGGTGATAAAACATTCCAGTTGGACTGTATTCATAAGAACCTCCCGTAATTCGACATATAAAGAACGAAACGCCTGATGTTTGGCTTATAAATCATGCTGTTCTGCTTTGTGTTTTCAGATGACAAATAAAATATTAAAAAATCATAATTGATATCTATAAAAATTATTTATAGATTATAACATTTTTGAATTTCACATTCAAGGATACATGAGGTAGAATTTCTACGGAATGAAATAGTAAGGTTACGAACTGTTTAACGGCAAACAAGCTGTGACAACGCGGCATCCGGTATATTCATCTTACAGGGCGGTAAGGATACGCGCCTGCCTGCCCGTTAACCGTACCGTCTATAAAGTAAATATCTTGCAGCAGGAGGTGAGAGCAGCATGACGGCGGAAAAATTTCGGAAAGATGAAATGGTTTTTTTGATGAAAAAAATCAATATAGATTTGGAGATCAGGCTGGAAAAGGCTCTGAGGAGAAAAAATCTGAGCGGAACCCAGGTATATTTTCTCGTATATATTCTGAGACACCATCCCTTGGGAACTTATATTACAGAGCTGTGCCGTGAAGTGGGAATTTCCAAAGCAACCCTTTCCGTCCTTGTGAAAAAACTAAGAGAAAAAGGTTATCTCTGTTTCCGGGAAAATCCCGGAGACGTCAGAAAGAAAATGATCCTTCCCACGGAAAAGCTGAATGAGGAGGGAGCAGAATTTCTCCGGCAGGCGGAGCGTCTGGAAACAGAAATCTGCGGCGCGCTGGAGCCGGGAGAGACTCAGAGGCTCTGGGAGCTGGAGAATAAGATTTTGACAGGTTTAAGTGAAACAGAAAAGAGACAGGAGGATAAGAAATGAAGACCGTTTTAGCACAATTAAAGCAGTATAAAAGGGACACCTTCCTGACCATGGGGTTTACCACTCTGGAGGTGATCATGGAGGTTCTGCTCCCCTTTATCACTGCCCTGATCATTGACGAGGGACTGGAAAAATCCAGTATGCCCGTCATATTAAAGCTGGGCGTTCTGATGCTTGTCATGGCGGCGGTAAGCCTGTTTTCGGGAGCCATGGCCGGCAAATTCGCGGCCAGCGCTTCTTCAGGCTTTGCCTGTAATCTCAGGGAGAGTATGTATACCTGTATACAGGATTACTCATTTTCCAATATTGATAAGTTCAGTACGGCGGGACTTGTGACGAGAATGACTACAGACGTGACGAATGTACAGAACGCCTTCCAGATGATCATCCGTATCGCCGTAAGATCGCCCCTCATGCTGATCAGCAGTATGGTGATGTGTTTTATGATCAACCGGAATCTCAGCCTTGTATTTTTGGGAGCCCTGTGCTTTCTGGCTGTCATCCTGGCGGTGATCATGACAAAGACTATTTCTGTATTCCGGGAGGTGTTTGGCCGGTATGACGACCTGAACGCCAGCATACAGGAAAATGTGACCGCCATCCGCGTGGTCAAGGCTTATGTAAGGGAGGATCATGAAAACCAGAAATTCCGCAGAGCCGCGGAAAATTTGTACCGTCTGTTCGTAAAGGCGGAGAGCAGGCTTGCGGTCAACAATCCGGTGATGATGCTGGTGGTCTACGCCTGCATTACGGCGGTATCCTGGTTCGGAGCGCAGTTTATCGTCGCCGGGAGTATGACCACAGGCGACATTACCTCTCTGTTCAGCTATATCATGTCGGTCATGATGTCTCTGATGATGCTGTCCATGATCTTTGTGATGGTGACTATGAGTTCCGCCAGCATCCGGCGTATTTCTGAAGTACTGAATGAAAAACCGGAGCTTCACAATCCGGAAAACCCGGTTATGGAGGTGCGGGACGGCCGGATTGATTTCGACCATGTAAGATTTGCCTACAAACAGGGAACCGGCGAGGATACTCTGGAGGATATCGATCTTCATATCAAGTCCGGCGAGACCATCGGTATTATCGGAGGGACCGGCTGCGGAAAATCCAGTCTGGTGAATTTGATCAGCCGTCTGTATGACGCCTCGGAAGGCACCGTGAAGGTCGGAGGACGGGACGTGCGGGAATATGATATGGAGGTGCTGAGAAACGAGGTTGCTGTGGTTCTCCAGAAAAATGTGCTTTTTTCCGGCACGATCCTGGATAATCTCCGATGGGGAAATGAACAGGCCTCGGAGGAGGAGTGCCGGACGGCCTGTGAAGCGTCCTGCGCGGCGGAATTTATCGACCGACTGCCGGATGGGTATCACACCTGGATCGAGCGGGGAGGCACGAATGTTTCGGGAGGACAGAAGCAGAGATTGTGTATTGCCAGAGCGCTTCTGAAAAAGCCGAAAGTTCTGATCCTGGATGATTCTACAAGCGCGGTGGATACCGCCACAGACGCCAGGATCCGCCGGGCCATCCAGACCTATATTCCGGGAACCACGAAGCTCATCATTGCCCAGAGAGTTTCCAGTGTTCAGGACGCGGACAGGATCCTTGTGCTGGACGATGGAAGGATCAATGGTTTTGACACCCATGAAAACCTGCTTGAAACCAACGAGATCTACCGTGATATCTATGAATCCCAAACCCAGGGCGGCGGTGATTTCGACCAGGCAGTATAAACAGGCGGAAAGGAGATTAGTGCTGATGAGACAAAAAAAGAAAAAGACGAGTTCGCTGTATGTTTTGAAACGTCTTCTGACATATATGATAACAAATTACAGATTTTCGTTTCTGGCTGTGGTGGCCTGCATTATCGTCGGAGCCTTCGCCACCATGCAGGGCATGTTATTTGTGCAGTCTCTGGTGGACGATTATATTATGCCGCTGTTAAGTGCGGAAAATCCGGATTTCAGTCCGCTGGCGCATGCCCTTATGGGGATTATTGTTTTCTATATAACAGGGATTGCCGCGTCTTACGCCTACAACCGTATCATGGTCAATGTCAGCCAGGGCACCATGAAAAAATTCCGTGACGAGCTTTTTGCAAATATGGAATCGCTGCCCATAAAATACTTTGACATGCATGCGCACGGAGATATCATGTCGGTTTATACCAATGACGTGGATACGCTGAGACAGCTTTTCAGCCAGAGTATCCCTCAGATCATCAATTCGGCGGCGACTCTTGTGGCGACATTGATCTCCATGCTGGTCCTGAATGTGCCGCTGACGGTCATAACGCTGGTGATGGCTCTTGTCATGCTGAAGGTCACGACGGTGTTTTCCGGGCTTTCCGGGAAATATTTCCAGAGACAGCAGAGCGATCTGGGAAATGTAGACGGTTTTATTGAGGAGATGATGGACGGACAGAAGGTGGTAAAGGTATTCTGCCACGAGAAGCAGTCCGCGGCTGACTTCAAAAAGCTGAACGACCGTCTGAGAGACAGCGCGGACAAGGCCAATGGATACGCGAATCTGCTCATGCCTATCAATGCCAATATCGGAAATCTGAGCTATGTGCTCTGCGCGGTGGCCGGAGCGCTGCTGGCGCTGTACGGAAGCACAGGAGTGACGGTAGGTACAGTCATTGCCTTTGTGGGACTGAACAAAAACTTTACCCAGCCGATCACCCAGATCAGCCAGCAGATGAACTCCATCGTTATGGCGGCCGCGGGGGCGGAAAGAGTATTTGCCCTTCTGGACGAAAAGCCGGAGGAGGACCAGGGCTATGTAGAGCTGGTAAACGCGGTGGAAAATCCTGACGGGACAGTAGCCGAATCCCCGGTGCGTACGGGCATGTGGGCCTGGAGACATCCGCACAGGGCCGAGGGCACGGTTACTTATCAGAAAATGGAGGGAGGCATTGTGTTTGACGGCGTGGATTTTGGCTATGAGGACGACAAGATGGTCCTGCACGATATTAAAATGTACGCCCAGCCAGGTCAGAAGATCGCTCTTGTAGGCTCCACGGGAGCGGGAAAGACCACGATCACCAATCTGATCAACCGGTTCTATGATATCCAGGATGGTAAGATCCGTTATGACGGGATCAATATCAACAAGATCAAAAAGCCGGATCTGCGCAGATCTCTTGGAATGGTACTTCAGGACACCCATCTGTTTACCGGAACGGTTATGGATAATATCCGTTATGGAAAACTGGACGCCACAGATGAGGAATGTATGGCCGCGGCAAAGCTTGCCAACGCGGACAGCTTTATCAGGAGGCTTCCGAACGGATACCAGACGGTGCTCACCGGAGACGGAAGCAACTTAAGCCAGGGGCAGAGACAGCTCCTTGCCATTGCCAGAGCGGCGGTGGCCGATCCGCCCGTACTGATCCTTGACGAGGCCACCTCGTCCATTGATACCCGTACCGAGGGGCTGGTACAGGCGGGCATGGACGCGCTGATGAAGGGAAGGACCACCTTTGTGATCGCTCACAGACTTTCCACCATCAAAAACTCGGACTGCATCATGGTCATGGAGCAGGGACGGATCATAGAGCGGGGAAGCCACGACGAGCTGATCGCGGCCAGAGGAAAATATTATCAGCTCTATACAGGGAATTTCGCGGCCTGAGGGTGTCAAATCCTCTTACGTTTTTCATTGTACGAAAAATTGATCTGTGTTAGAATGACATAGATGCCCTTGTACAGAGAGGGTAAAAACAGTACGAACAGTCAGAGCTGTGAAGGAGGATATATGAGAATTCTTTTTGTCCGTCACGGAGATCCGGACTATGAACATGATACATTGACAGAAAAGGGACACCGGGAAGCCGCTCTTCTGGGAAAACTTGCCCCGGCCCTGGATATGGGCGAATGTTTTATGTCGCCGCTGGGGCGGGCGCGTCATACGGCGGAGTATTGCCTGAAAAGCACAGGAAAGCAGGCCAGGGTACTGGAATGGCTGCGGGAGTTTCCGGCCGAGGTTGACATTAACCATTCGCCTGAGCTTCAGGAGGCGTATCCGGACTGCAGAAAGGAAGGGGACAGATACGCCCTGAGGATTCCCTGGGATATGGTGCCCGGCTATCTCTCCTCGCATCCCGAATATATGAGCCGGGAGGGATGGAGAAACTCAGAGGCGGCCCGCCGCAGCGACATGGAGGCGGTATATGACGGACTCACGGACAAGCTGGACGAACTTCTGGCGGAGTACGGATATGTCCGGGAGGGAGACCACTATCGTGTGGAAAAAGAGTGCAAAAAAACGCTGACCTTTTTCTGCCATTTCGGAGTGACCTGCGCCATGCTCGCGCATCTGTGGAACGTGTCCCCTTTTATATTGTGGCATTCTCTGGCGCTGCTTCCAACGTCCTTTACCGAGGTGGTAACCGAGGAGCGCCAGAAAGGAACCGCGTATTTCCGGGCGCTGCATGTAGGAGATACCTCGCATCTGCGGCTGGGAGGCGAAGAGCCCTCCTTTGCCTGCAGGTTCTGCGAGGTCTACAGCGATCCGGAGAGACACTGACAGCGTTCCGGGCTGAAGAATACGGCAGGCTTACAGGTATTTTCCGGTAATGCTCTCCGGGCTGCTTTTGATCTGCTCCGGAGTTCCGGCGGCCACGATCCTTCCTCCAGCCGCTCCGCCTCCGGGGCCCATGTCGATGATGTAGTCGGCGTTTCGGATCACATCCAGGTCATGTTCAATGACGATGACGGTAGCTCCGCTGTCAATGAGAGTCTGAAAGACTTCCAGCAGTGTCCGCACATCCAGAGGATGAAGGCCGATGGTGGGCTCGTCAAAAACAAAAACAGAATCCGACTGTGTTTTCTTCAGTTCGCTGGCAAGCTTCAGCCGCTGGGCTTCTCCGCCGGAAAGACTGGGCGTTTGCTCTCCAAGAGTCAGGTACCCCAGACCAAGATCGTTAAGGATTTCAAGCCTCTGGCGGACAAGCTTCATATTTTCGCAGGCCTTAAGCGCTGTACGGATATCCATGGACATGAATTCCGGCAGCGACAGGGCCTGCTGTTTTTTTGTAATGTATTTGATCTGGCGGGCTTCCTGGGAATATCTGGAACCCCGGCACTTAGGGCAGGGAATATCCACATCAGGAAGAAACTGTACGTCGAGACTGATCTCCCCGGTTCCGTCGCATACCGGGCAGCGCAGTCTCCCTGTATTATAGGAAAAATCTCCCGCCTTGAATCCCAGTCTCTTCGCGTCGGGTGTTTTCGCGAAAATTTTTCTCAGCTCGTCATGGACGTTGGCGTAGGTGGCCACCGTGGAACGGACGTTGATCCCGATGGGCGCGGCGTCGATAAGCTTGATCTGTCGGATTCCTTCCGCATCCGCAGACAGTACATGCTCCGGGAGTTTTTTTCCGTGAATGAGAGCGTCCAGGCCGGGGATCAGGCTCTCCAGGATCAGGGTGGTCTTTCCGGAGCCGGAAACCCCGGTTACCACTGTCAGCCTTCCCTTGGGAATATCCGCTTCCAGAGGCTTTACCGTATGAATAGCGGCTGTGGAAAGATGAATGGTTCCCTCAGAAAAAAGCTCAGCCACGGAGGGCTTCGTTCTGATCCGTGCGTCCGGTGCTCCTTTCAGAAAGGGACCTATTTTTGAGCTTTTATTATTAATAATGTCCCGGATGGACCCTTCCGCGATTACAGATCCGCCCTCTGATCCGGCGCCCGGACCCATTTCGATCAGCCAGTCTGCCTCGGAGAGGATCTGGGTATCGTGATCCACCAGAACGACAGAATTTCCGTCGGCGGCAAGATCCCGCATTACTCCGGTAAGCCCTTCGATATTGGAGGGATGCAGGCCGATGGACGGCTCGTCCAGCACATACATGACTCCGGTAGTCCGGTTTCGTACGGCTCTCGCAAGCTGCATCCGCTGCCGTTCTCCCGTGGAAAGAGTGGAGGAGGCCCGGTCCAGGGTAAGATAACCAAGCCCCAGATCCATCAGCCGTTTTGCGGCGGACTGGAAGGAGGCGCAGATGCTCTCCGCCATAGGGCGCATTTCTTCGGGGAGAGAGGAGGGAACTCTTTCCACCCACTCTGTGAGAGCGGAAAGATTCATCTGGCAGACCTGATCCAGCGACAGACCGCAGAGCTTCGGCGCTCTGGCGGCCTCGGAAAGACGGCTTCCGCCGCAGTCGGGACAGGTTTCCTCTTTCAGAAATTTTGCCACCCGCTTCATCCCTTTTTCATCCTTCACCTTTGCCAGGGCGTTTTCCACCGTATAAACCGCGTTGAAATAGGTGAAATCAAGTTCTCCCGCCTGATTGGAATTTTTGGCTTTATATAAGATATGCTTTTTTTCCGCCGGACCGTTGAAAACAATTTCCTTTTCCTCTGGGGTGAGCTGGCAGAAGGGTACGTCTGTGCGGACTCCCATAGCCCGGCAGACGTCGGTCATCAGGGACCACATGAGAGAGTTCCATGGAGCGACCGCGCCCTCGTCAATGGTGAGAGATTCGTCAGGCACCAGGGTAGAGCGGTCTACCGTGCGCACCATGCCTGTTCCGTCGCAGGTACGGCAGGCTCCCTGGCTGTTGAAGGCGAGTTCTTCCGCGGAGGGGGCAAAGAATTCTGTGCCGCAGACAGGGCAGATCAATTCCTGCTCGGCGGCAACGGCCAGCGTGGGAGGGTGATAGTGTCCGTTGGGGCAGCGATGGCTTGCCAGCCGGGAGAACATCAGGCGCAGACTGTTGAGAAGCTCCGTGCCTGTCCCGAAGGTGCTGCGTATTCCGGGGATACCGGGCCTTTGGCGGAGGGCCAGCGCGGCCGGTACATACAAGACCTCGTCCACCTGCGCCCTCGCGCTCTGGGTCATTCGCCTGCGGGTATAGGTGGACAGCGATTCCAGATAGCGGCGCGATCCCTCCGCGTAGAGGACGCCCAGCGCCAGGGAGGATTTGCCGGAGCCGGATACGCCCGCGATCCCTACGATGCGGTTCAGGGGGACGTCCACGCTGACATTTTTGAGATTGTGTACCTTCGCGCCCCGGATCAATATTTTATCAGCCATAATGGATTTCCTTCTTTCTTTACTTATATACCCTCTCTGTGCAAGAACCGTATATGCTCTTGTACAGAGAGGACAAAGGCATATATGTATGAAAATATGATATTTCCGCGTTTTGCGGCGTTATTGTGATTTATACTACTGTGTTTCAGATCGGGTGTCAAGCGGCGGCTGTTTGCTCCCGGCATTTTTACTTGTCAGAAAATATGGGAAAAGAGTATAATGCAAGCAAGGGAACACAGGGTTCCGGAAAATTGGGGAAAGGAAGCGTGATTTATGGTAATAGAGACAGAAAGAATGTATTTACGGGAGCTGAACCAGGGCGATTATGACGCGCTGTGCAAAATACTGCAGGATGAGGAAACCATGTATGCCTACGAGGGCGCTTTCACGGACCAGGAGGTGCAGGAGTGGCTTGACCGGCAGATCGCCAGATATAAGAAATGGGACTTCGGGCTCTGGGCGGCGGTTTTAAAGGAGACCGGTGAGGTGATCGGCCAGTGCGGGCTGACAATGCAGCCCTGGAAAGACGGGGAAGTGCTGGAGATCGGTTATCTTTTTCAGAGAGCCTTCTGGCACAAGGGCTATGCCACGGAAGCGGCAAGGGCATGTAAGGAATACGCTTTTGAGACGCTCCATGCCGGGGAGGTATGTTCGATCATCAGAGATATTAATACAGCGTCTAAAAGAGTCGCCCAAAGAAACGGTATGACAGTGAGAGACTGCTGGACAAAGCATTATAAAGGCGTGGACATGCCTCATGAGCGGTATATAGCGGCAAGACCGCAGATTGAAAAGTGACAGCCGGGGAGGACGGAAAATGGATCAGAAATACAAAGTTTTAAACAGAGACGTTATTAAGTACATAGCCATGGGAACCATGCTCCTGAACCACATATCCACGGTTTTTATGGATCAGGATACTATTCTGGCGCAGGTATTCCTGAATATCGGGTATTTTACCGCGATTACCATGTGTTATTTTCTTGTGGAGGGCTTTCATTATACCCGTTCAAAGAAAAAATATGGGATAAGGCTGGCGGTATTTGCTCTTATTTCTGAGATCCCATACTGTCTGGCTTTTACAGAGAACGGCGTGATCGGGTACTACGGGATGAACATGATATTCACTCTATTGCTGTGTTTTCTGATCCTCCTTGCGCATGACAGGATAAAAGAAACGGTGTTAAGGAATCTGGTGATCGTGTTCCTGACGTTTCTTTCGCTTTTTTCCGACTGGGCGCTTCTGGCTCCGGTGTTTACGCTTTTGTTTATCTGGGCGGAAGGCTCGGAGGAAAGGCTGAAAGCGGCCTTCGCGGCAGCGGCGGTTATGTTCGGAGTCCTGAATTATGCCGGAGGCGCGGGGCGTTTTTCCGTGGGAACGAACCTGATTTACGCGCTGGAAAGTATCGTGGGAATTCTCCTCTCCGGAGCCGTGGTTCTTTATCTGTACAATGGCAGACGCATGGAAAAGGGAAAAAACTTTTCCAAATGGTTCTTTTATTGGTTTTATCCTGTCCATCTGCTGATTCTGGGTATGATCCGTATATGGCTGAACGTTTTTTAAAATATCTGTTTAAAAAGAAGATATTTTACAAGCCTTTTGAAACGCCGGATGATATAATGAAGACTGGCAGCGGCGCCGGGCGGACGTCCGGGAAATGATTTTCCAGACCTGGCGGGAAACGCTGTAAAGTGAAAACCATGCTGCCGGCATGGCGAAATGGACATGCAGGCATATGTCTGTCCGGCTTGCTGACCGTGGAAATAATTAGATGCAGGAGAAATACAGGATGAATAAATATGAGACGAAAGGCCATCTGGCCGCTTTGATAACGATAATGATCTGGGGAACCACCTTTATCTCTACCAAGGTGCTTCTGAAGGCGCTTCAGCCGGTGGAAATACTGTTTATCCGTTTTGTGATCGGATTTCTGGCGCTGTTTCTTGCCTGTCCCCGACCTCTCAAAAATACAGACTGGAAAAAAGAAGCCGTTTTTGCGGCGGCCGGGCTGTCGGGAGTGTGTTTATATTATTTGATGGAAAATATTGCCCTGACCTTTACGATGGCGTCCAATGTGGGTGTAATTATTTCGGTGGCGCCGTTTTTTACGGCGATCCTGTCCAGGGTGTTTCTGAAAAAGGACGAGAAGCTGCGGGTAAATTTCTTTGTAGGCTTTGTGGTGGCTATGGCTGGGATTGTGCTGATCAGCTTTAACGGCTCCGCGCTTCAGCTTAATCCCGCGGGGGATCTGCTGGCGCTTCTTGCGGCGCTTCTGTGGGCTGTTTACTCGATCCTTACAAGAAAGATCAGTGATTACGGTTATAACACGGTTTTATCCACCAGAAGGATTTTTTTCTACGGTATTCTGTTTATGATACCGGCGCTGATCTTTTTTGACTTTCACCCAGATCTGAGCTGCTTCAGGAATCCGGTGAATCTGTTGAATATTCTGTTTCTGGGACTGGGAGCCTCCGCTTTATGCTTTGTTACATGGAATTTTGCGATGAGGCTTCTTGGGGCGGTCAAGACCAGCGTTTATATTTACCTGGTTCCCGTCATTACGGTAGCGGCTTCCGTGGTGATCCTTCACGAGCCCTTTACATGGATGACAGGTCTGGGAACCGTCCTGACGCTGGGGGGCCTGCTGCTTTCGGAAAGCAGGATATTTGTAAAACGAAGCTGAGGAATGGAAAAATCATGAAAAATATTTATATGGTCGGCGGGACTATGGGAGTTGGAAAAACAACGGCCTGTCAGATACTGAAAACAAAGCTTGCCAACTGTGTGTTTCTGGATGGGGACTGGTGCTGGGACATGAATCCTTTTCAGGTCACTCCGGAAACGAAAAAAATGGTGATGGAGAATATCTGTTTTTTATTGAATCAGCTTATACACTGCAGCGCTTATGATAATATCGTTTTCTGTTGGGTGATGCACGAGCAGTCGATCATAGACGGGCTGCTGTCAAAGCTCGACGCAGACGAATGTACGGTACATTGTATCTCACTGATTTGCCAGGAGGCGTCCCTGCGGAAAAGGCTGGAGAGAGACGTGGAGGCCGGGATCCGCTCAGGGGAGATTATTGAGAGAAGCATCGGACGGCTTTGTCTCTATGGAGGGCTTGAGACAGAGAAGATCGATGTCTCGGGTCTTACGCCGGAGCAGACGGCGGAGGAGATTTTGAAGAATCACTCATAAGGAAAAAATTTTCTTGCCGGAGCGGTATTGCTTCTCCTTTTGCATTTACTATATTATGATACAGGGATATAATGTATATATATTTATCAGCCGGGCGGCGGTTTTCGCGGATGTTTTGTGTATGGAAACGGCGGCATATGGGCAGTAATGGTATCATAAAAAAGAAGGAGACTTGATTATGTGGATGATATTTGCGTTACTTTCGGCAGTATTCGCGGCGCTGACATCTATTCTGGCAAAGGTTGGAATCGAAGGGGTGAATTCCAATCTTGCCACAGCGATCAGGACGGTGGTGGTGGTTATCATGGCGTGGGGCATGGTATTTCTGACGAACACCCAAAACGGCATCGCGCAGATCAGTAAAAAAAGCTGGGTTTTTCTGATTCTGTCCGGGCTGGCGACAGGAGCGTCATGGCTTTGCTATTACCGCGCGCTGCAGTTGGGCGACGCCTCCAAGGTGGTGCCCATTGACAAGCTCAGCGTCGTCATAACATTGATACTGGCTTTTGTGTTCCTGCACGAGGAATTTACGGCGAAATCTCTTGCCGGCTGCGTCCTGATCACGATGGGAACCCTGGTGATGGTTCTGTAAAAGCAGAAAAATACCGGATCAGAGAAAAGGAGAAGCTATGAGTAATGATAAAATATATAAAATGGAATTTTCTAAGATTTATCCCCTGCTTGTAAATAAAGCTGTCAGAAAGGGAAGGGCGAAAGAAGAGGTAGATGAAATCATCTGCTGGCTTACCGGATACAGCCAGGCGGAGCTTGAAAAAATAAGCAGAAGCAGCGTTACCTATGAAGATTTTTTTCGCGGCGCTCCGGAGATGAATGAAAGCCGAAAGCTGATAAAAGGAGTAGTATGTAAGGTACGGGTTGAAAATATTGAGGACCCTCTTATGAGAGATATCCGTTATCTGGATAAGCTGGTGGATGAGCTGGCAAAAGGAAAGAGTATGGATAAGATTCTGAGGAAACAGCCTTGAAGAAATGAATGATTTTTATGGAAAACCGTAAAATATTACCAGAATACAAAAGGATTTCAACTTGACAGAAAAAATCTGCGATAGTATGATTTTTACAGAAGCAATATCTGTATTGCGTTACGGAACAGAAAAGACGAAAAGAAAAATATCTTGAACGATTTTGTTTGGGATATTTTGTTTTTATACACCTGATCAAGAGGAAAATTTCTGAAAGAGAGGATAAACAGATGGCAAATGATCATGGAGAACAGATAAGAATCGTACAGGAAACAGTGGCAGGCAAGGAAATCACCTTTGCCCATGTAATGGGCGGCCCGTCTCCGATCATATACCAGAAGCTTGGCCTGAACCCCGAGGTAGATTACCGGTCGTCGGCCATAGGGATTATGAATATGACTCCTCCCGAATCGGCCGTGATCGCGTCGGACATCGCGGTGAAGAGCGGGAACGTTTATCTGGGATTCGCGGACAGGTTTACAGGAACCCTGATCATCACAGGCGAAATTTCGGACGTCACGTCAGCTCTTACTGAGATCGTGAACTATTTCCGGGATTCTCTTGGATATGTGGTCTGCAATATTACAAAAAGATAGGAAGTGCGCGCATGGCTCGAATGACGAAGGAGGAACTTCTGGAAAAGCTGTTCCACGATGACTATGAACACCTCAAAGGGAAAAAGCTCCGTATGACCCGGGTCCGTGTACCGGGCAAGGAGGTCTGCCTGGCGCATATATTAACGCCGTCGGAGGAACGTATCTATCAGAATCTGGCTTTGCATATAGGCGTACATGAAGGGGAGGATCACAGAGGAGAATCTATAGGGATGCTCCGCTTTACACCCTGGGAGGCAGTTGTGGTAGCGGCGGACGTGGCGGTGAAGAGCGCCCATGTGCAGATCGGCTTTATGGATCGTTTCTGCGGCTCCCTGATTCTTACCGGGGGACTGGCCCAGGTGGAGGCCGCGGTGGAGGAAGTGGTTCGCTTTTTTGCTGATACATTAGATTTTAAGACCTGTGAAATTCACAAAAGCTGAGGAAGCGGCCAAAGTAAGGTGACAAGATGAAAAAAATATTTCTCATGGGAAGAAGCGAAGCTGGAAAGACCTCTCTGACTCAGGCTTTGAAGGGAGAGGAGCTTCATTATATAAAAACCCAATATACGAATACGGCGGACGATACCATTGACTCGCCCGGCGAATACGCGGAATCCAAGCGGTTCAGCGTAGGGCTGGCCTGTTTTTCCTTCGAGGCGGACGTGGTGGCCATTGTCCAGGCGGCGGACGAGCCGTTTAATCTTTTTGGAGACAGCAGCCGCGCTTTTATACAGCGCCCGCTGATCGGAATTATCACAAAAACCGATTCCCCTTACGCGAATATCCCCATGGTCAGGCAATGGCTGATCAACGCGGGCTGTGAGAGGATCTTTCTGGTGAATAATGTGACCAGAGAGGGGATTGACGAGCTGCTGGATTATCTGAAGGAGGATCTGCCGACGCTTACTCTTGAACAGGCGAAATTTAAACAGAAACTTGGACTGAACGAGTGGGATCCACTGCCGGAAGGCGTGGAATATCCGGAAGAGATTTTGTAGCAGTCGGTGAAAATATAACATATAATAAGACAGCCATTGAAACAAGCATCTGCTCATTATGACAGGTGCTTGTTTCATTTTACAGGAAAATCTCAGCTTCCTGGGATCTTGTTTTCATATATCTCTCATCAAAATCCGGAGCGCTTAAAGGGCGGCTGTACAGATAGCCCTGGCCGGCGCCGCAGCCGATAGCCCGCAGCAGCTCTTCATCCTCCTTGGTCTCCACGCCTTCGGCCAGCGTGGAAATGCCAAGCCGTCCGGCCAGACGGACGATTTCCTCCATGATCAGTTTCACCCGGCCCTGTTCCTGCCCGGCGGCGTTGATCAGGAAGTCTCTGTCCAGCTTAACCTCGTCAATTTTCAGGTTCCCAAGTATGTTCAGGGAAGAATATCCGCTTCCAAAATCATCCAGGGAGATCCGGAATCCAAGCTTCTGAAGCTGGATGATCTTTGTATTCAGCTCATCGATATTATCAAGAGCCAGTCCCTCCAGGATTTCCAGAGTGATATAGCGGGCGGGAATCCTGTATTTTTTAAGAAGCTGTGTAAGCTTCTGCACATAAGCTCCCTCAAAAAACAGCAGCCTGGACTGATTTACAGAGATGGGAACAGGCTCCATCCCATTGTCTATCCAGAAGCGGATCTGGCGGCACGCGCGCTCGACCATATAAAGATCCAGACTTATACAGAAACCGTTCATTTCAAACAGAGGAATAAACTGATTGGGAAAGATCATCTTTCCGGATCCGGTCTGCCAGCGCACAAGCGCCTCCGCGCCGTTCAGAGCGCCGTTTCTGAGATCCATTTTTGGCTGCAGAAACAGTTTGAATTCCCCGTTCTGCAGAGCGCTGTGCATGTGGCTTTCGATATAATTCTCCAGCTCCTCCTGCTTGTGCAGCTCCGTATCAAAAAACCAGACAGTGCTGCTGTGGCCTCCCTTTGCTTTGTCCAGGGCAAAATGGATCCTGGTAAGCATACTTTCCGCCTCAGCCGCGGGATCGTCACTGATCGAGGATATCGTGACTCCGCAGTAAACGGCAAGCTGGTAATCGGTGCTGCTGAATAAAGAAATTTCTTCCACTTCTTTGATGAAGGCCTTCAGGCGACGGCGGATGACAGCCGTATCGGTTTCTCTGAAAAAGAGGTAGAACCGGTCCTCGGCATCATGACAGAGAAACTCGCCGGGCTCCATATGTTTATTCGCAATCTCCTTGATCTCACAAAGAAGCTGATCCGCCTTTTCTTTGCCGAATATCTCTATGAGAAAAGGAAAGTGGCGGATAGTGAGCGCAGTGATGCTTCCCTGACTTGTCTTCAGTGTTTCTGTCAGCCGCTGACGGAAACGGGACATATTTTCCGCTCCGGTGAGTGGATCGTAATAGGCCAGATGCAGCAGCTCCTGGCTGTAGCTGCGCAGAATACGGAAGCTGTATATCATCAGCAGGACAATAAGAAGGACTGTGGCTGCAAACATGATCTGCGCTACCCGCGTGGAGCTTCCGGGGCCGGCGGCTAATCCTTCTCCTGTATTGACGCAGAACAGATACCAGTCGTTCAGACCTATCGGCTCCAGCAGGAAAGGATATGTCCTTCCTTCATAGGAAAAGGTGGAAAAGATCCTCTTCTGATTTTTCATGGCTTGGCGTACTTCATTTGTGGACGCTTCCGACAGGTAAGGCCCCTCAAAGATAGAAGAAGTTGCATTCTGGATCACAGTTTTGGAAGAATAGATCAGGAAGTCTCCGCGGGAGTCGATCAGATGAATATAACCGCCTCCGCCCAGCACGGTGTCTCCGGACAGAATGTCAGAGAAAATTTCAATCTGGTCCGTAGCGGCAAGGGCTCCTGTTATCTGGCCGCCCTCGTAAACCGGTACGCTGTACGCGAATACACGGCGATTGGTGATTGTGCTTTCGAACAGTTTCGAGACAGTGGTTTCTCCGGCCAGCGCCCTTTCGATACCTTCCTGTCCCTCGGCGGAAAGCTCCGAAAGCTCCGCGTTGGACAGAGGCGTTTCTCCCTCGTTGGAAATAACGCCGCGGCGGTTCTGATCATAATAGGCCATAGTAACAAAGTCATTATATTTCTGTGTCTGCGACAGCCGTTCTGCCAGCAGCTCCCGGTCCGAGCTGCCTTCACTGCCAAGAAATACAGACAGCGTTGACAGCGTCTGGAAGTCTGCCCGGAGCTGCTTCAGGATTCTGGATTTATATTCTTCGGCTTCAATGATCACCTGTTCTCTGAGAAGCTGGTTCCTTGTATTTTCAAGATAAGCGGAAAATACTCCTCCGCATATAAGAAACAGCAGGCTGATGCAGATTACCGCGGCGGCAGCCTTTTTCAGACGTTTTCTCAGTTTCTCTTCAATCATACGGTACCCCTTAGTTTTTTTCTAGCGTTTTATTGTATTCTGCGCAGTAAATCCGCCTTTATCCCGGGTGGACAAAGATCATGTAAAATATATCATGTCAAAAGAAAAAATGCAATTAAAGAGTTAATATTGACTAATTTAATCCAGAATTGATATAATGTATCTGAAACGCAAAATAATACAAAAATCACAGAGCGCAAGGCGCGGCAGACGCGAAGCGGCTGGATTTTCGAGTATATTGTAAAACACACCAACACACAAAGGAGGACCAGAAAATGAACGAATGTTATGGATGTTCCACATGTAAGAGCGCAGACAAGCCCCTGGAAAATTATATTGCCGGCCTGCCTATGGAGACCTCTCACCACAGGGTAGAGGGACAGAGCACCAAATGCGGTTTCGGCCTGCAGGGAGTCTGCTGCCGTCTTTGCTCCAACGGCCCCTGCCGTATCACGCCAAAGGCGCCCAGAGGAATCTGCGGAGCAACCGCGGATGTGATCGTCGCGAGAAACTTTTTGAGAGCAGTGGCGTCCGGCTCCGGATGCTATATCCATATTGTGGAAAACACCGCTCTCAACGTACTGAAAACCGCCAGGGCGAAAGGTGAGATCAAGGGCCTCAACGCTCTGAACCATCTGGCGGAGGTTTTTGGCGTTGAAGCGGAGGATCAATATGAGAAGGCAGAGCAGGTTGCGCAGAAGGTGCTGGACGACCTGTATAAACCGGAATATGAGAAAATGGAGCTGGTGGAAAAGCTGGCCTACGCGCCCCGCTTTGAAAAATGGAAGGAGCTTGGTATTCTTCCCGGCGGCGCCAAAGGTGAGGTATTCCACGGCGTTGTGAAATGCTCCACGAATCTGAATTCCGACCCTGTTGATATGTACACAGACTGTCTGAAGCTTGGTATTTCCACAGGACTTTACGGGCTGACCCTTACAAACCTTCTGAATGACGTGCTGTTGGGTGAGCCGGAGCTTCGTATGGCTCCCGTGGGACTCAGAGTCGTGGATCCGGACTATATCAATATCATGATCACCGGACATCAGCATACGATTTTTGTGGATCTTCAGGAAAGACTGAGAAGCGAGGAGGCGACGGCCAAGGCGAAAGCGGCGGGAGCCAAGGGCTTCAAGCTGGTAGGCTGCACCTGCGTGGGACAGGATCTTCAGCTTCGCGGCGCCCATTATACGGATATTTTTGAAGGCCACGCGGGAAACAACTATACCAGCGAGGCGGTTCTGGCTACAGGCGCCATTGACGCGGTTTTGTCCGAATTTAACTGCACTCTTCCGGGGATCGAGCCCATCTGCGATGAGCTGAAGATCAAGCAGATCTGTCTGGACGACGTGGCGAAAAAGGCCAACGCGGAGCTGAAGCCCTTTGTATTTGAAAACAGAGAGCAGCAGAGTATGGAAATTATCGATGAGATCGTGGAGGCCTACAAGGAGAGAAGAGGCAGCGTTCCCATGAATCTTTTCCCGGAGCACGGAAATGACGATACTCTTACAGGCGTCAGCGAAGGTTCTCTCAAAAAATTCCTGGGAGATTCCTGGAAGCCGCTGATCGATCTTCTGGTATCCGGAGACATCAAGGGCATCGCGGGCGTAGTAGGATGCTCCAACCTGACGGCAGGGGGACATGACGTTCTTTCCGTGGAGCTTACAAAGGAACTGATCGCCAGGGATATCCTCGTCCTCACGGCAGGATGTTCCTCAGGAGGAATCGAAAACTGCGGTCTGATGGAGCCCAAGGCGGCGGAGCTTGCAGGACCGAAGCTCCGCGCGGTCTGCGAGAAGCTGGGAATTCCGCCTGTGCTGAATTTCGGTCCCTGCCTGGCGATCGGACGCCTGGAGATCGTGGCTACAGAGCTTGCGAAGGAGGTGGGCGTGGATCTTCCTCAGCTTCCTCTGGTTCTTTCCGCGGCGCAGTGGCTTGAGGAGCAGGCTCTGGCGGACGGATGCTTCGGTCTGGCCCTGGGACTTCCCCTGCATCTGGGACTGCCGCCCTTTGTGACAGGAAGCAAGCTGGCTGTGAAGCTTCTGACTGAGGATATGAAGCAGCTTACCGGCGGTCAGGTGATCATCAACGGAGACGCCAAAGAAAGCGCCGATATTTTGGAGAAGATCATTATGGAAAAACGTGAGGGGCTGAATATCTGATAAGGGGGCGTGACCATGAAAAGAATTATCATTGACGCGGAGAAATGCGACGGCTGCAAAAGCTGCAGTCTGGCATGTATGCAGGCCCACAGGAAGGATACGGGCGATATTTATACGCTGGATCTTGCGGATCCCGCAAATGAAAGCCGCAACTTTATTTATAAGACGGCGGACGGCTACAGACCGGTTTTCTGCCGCCACTGCGACGAGCCGGAATGTGTTCTTTCCTGCATGAGCGGAGCGCTGAGCAAAAGCCCCGAGGACGGTCATGTATATTATGACAAGGAAAAATGCGGTTCCTGTTTTATGTGCGTGATGAACTGTCCCTACGGCGTGCTGAAGCCGGATGATGAAACCCGCAGCATTGTGATAAAATGTGATTTCTGTAAGGAACTGGGCGGCGAGCCGAGCTGTGTGAAGGCATGTCCCAAGCAGGCGATCTATGTGGAGGAGGTGTGACGAAGATGAAATATGTGATTATCGGAATCGGAGCGGCGGGAATGACCGCCGCCAGGACTCTTCGGGAGCTGGCTCCCCAGGATGAGATCGTCATGCTCTCCGTGGATGAAAAGCCTCATTCCCGCTGTATGCTGCATAAGTATTTAAGCCATGAGCGGGACGCGGAAGGCCTGAATTTTGTTCCGGCGGATTTTTTTGAGAAAAACAATATCTGGCAGATTCCCGGACAGAGAGCGGTCAGGCTGGACGCCGGGGCAAAAAAGGTGTACTACGGAGCGGAGGGCTATGCCTGCGAGTATGATAAGCTTTTGATCGCCACGGGAGCGGAGAGCTTTATTCCTCCAGTGGGAGATCTGAGGAACGCTCCAAACGTTTTCGGTCTTCGTCATCTGAGCGACGCCAGAGCTATTGACGAGAGAGCGCGGAATTCGGAAAATATCGTGATCATCGGCTCCGGTCTGGTGGGACTGGACGCGGCTTACGGTCTTCTGGAGCAGAAAAAGAAGATCACCATTGTGGAAATGGCGGAGCGTATTCTTCCCATCCAGCTTGACGAGAGGGGCGCGGCGGAATACCAGAAGCGTTTTGAAGAGGCAGGCTGCCGTTTCTGTCTGGGAAGAAAAGGGGCCGATACTGTTTCCAACGAAAAAGGCGAGATCACTCATGTGGTTCTCGACAATGGAGAGAAGCTGGCGTGCGATATGGTGATCGTGGCGGCAGGCGTGCGAAGCGCCGTGGCAGGCTTCGAGGACAGCGGTCTTGTCATTGACAGAGGGATCCAGGTGGACGGTTATATGCAGACCTCCCTGCCGGATGTGTATGCGGCGGGAGACGTAACAGGCCTGTCCGGTATCTGGCCCAACGCGCAGAAGCAGGGAAGGATCGCCGCTCAGAATATGGTCCTCGGGAACAGGTTCATGTATGTGGATCGTTTCGCGGCGAAAAATACCATTAACTTTTTCGGCCTGGTATCTCTGTGCGTAGGCGCGCTGAACCCGGAGGAGGGAGATCATGTGATCGTCCGGGAGAGTAAAAACCAGTACGAGAGGGCGATCTTCAGAAACCACCGTCTGGCGGGATTCCTCCAGCAGGGAGATATTTCCCACGACGGTATCTATCAGTATCTGATCAAAAATGAGATCGATCTTACCGGGCGGGAGGAAGAAATCTTTTCCCTGAGCTTTGCTGATTTTTACGGCGTGAAGGAAAACGGGGAATATATTTATTCCGTATAAGAAAGAAAAAAACTCCTCCGTGCAGAGTACAGACGTATTCCGCACGGGGAGTTTTTTGCTTTGAAATGCAAGAAGTACCGAAAAAAGAATTTTTCTGCACTTGAGTGCACAAACTTGAATAAACAAAAAGTTTGTGCTATCTTATAAAAACAAGGAAGAGCAGGAAATGATCGATTCCCATGAACTCAAAAACATATTCCACGGTTGTTATACGGGATATTTTGGAACGTGAAAGCCGCAGGGGTCAGAAGCGTATCACGGATCCAATCCTGCTGCGCAAGATCATCCTGTTTTTGGCAGATAATATCGGAAGCAGTGTTTCTGTTTCCTCTATCGGCAACATATTGGTGAATGAGGGACTCTTGGAAGACGGAAAGCGCAGAGGTATACCTAGCACACATACAGTCCAGACATATGTAAATGCACTTTTGGAGTCCTATTTTTTATGATATCAAACGATTTGATATTAAGGGAAAGGAGTATCTGAGGACACTCGGGAAATATTATATCGTAGATATTGGTCTGAGGAACTGCCTATTAGGATTTCGTGATCGCGACAGCGGTCATGCGATAGAAAATGTAGTTTATTTTGAGCTTTTGCGCCGCGGGTATGATGTTGCCATTGGTAAGGTAGACAATAGCGAGGTTGATTTCATCGCCGCCAAAATGGACGATAAGCTGTATGTGCAGGTGACGGAGTCTATGATCAGCGAGGATACGCGAAGCAGGGAGCTGGCGCCGCTTCAGAAGATCGGCGACAATTATGAAAAAATTGTATTGTCGCTGGATGTGGGGCTGGATTCCTCGTATGAGGGGATCAAATCTATTAGCCTTATCGACTGGCTTATTGAAGAGTAAAAAGAGCTGTTTAAGTTTTTCACATAGAGAAAAGAGGAGGATGAAGGTGTATACCATCGGGCAAATTTCCGAGATGTTTCAGATTCCCATATCTACTCTTCGTTATTATGACAAGGAGGGGCTGTTTCCAGGGCTGCAGAGAAGCGGCGGCGCGCGCAGATTCGGGGAAAGAGAGATCGAGACGCTGAGAGTGATCGACTGCCTGAAAAGATCAGGCCTGGAGATCAGGGAGATTAAAGAATTTATAGAATGGTGCGCCCAGGGAAGCGGCACCTACCCGAAAAGGCGGGATCTCTTTATCCGTCAGGAGGAAGTAGTAAAGGAAGAAATGCGTAAGCTGGAGAAGGTTCTGGCGATGATCCGGTACAAGAGGTGGTATTATGAGGAAGCCATAAAGGACGGAAATGAAGAACGGGTGAAAGCAATGAGCCCCGATCGTCTGCCGGAGGAGATGAAAAAGCAAAATCCGGAAATTGTGATCATTGGGGCGGCTATCCTGGATGTGCTGGTACGTCCGGCGGGGGAGGAGGTGTTTCATACTGGCTCCTCTCCGGCGGAGGAAATCCGTCTGTCAACAGGCGGGGACGCTCTGAACGAAGCGACGGTTCTGGCCGGGCTTGGCAGAAGAGTTCTGCTTGAAACGGTGACCGGTCCGGATAAGGCCGGGGAATTTATTACGGAGCACTGCCGGGAGAGGGGAATCCTCCTTCCGGAGGACTGCGTACGGGAGCATACTCCAACCGGGATCAACGCGGTTCTGGTAAGCCGGGACGGCTCCAGGCATTTCCTGACCAATCCTTCGGGAACCCTGCGCAGTCTTACTCTGGAGGATATTCATATGCCTTTTCCGAAAAGTGCGGCAATCCTTTGTTTTGCCAGTATCTTTGTGTTCCCGGAGATCGGGCCCCGGGAACTGGAAATGATTTTTCGGAAGGCCAAAGAGCAGGGGATGACGGTATGCGCCGATATGACAAAGCGCAAGAACAACGAAAGTGTGCGGGACCTTGCGCCGGCGTTCCGTTTTGTGGACTATCTGCTCCCCAATGACGAGGAGGCCATGCTCCTTACCGGAGAGAACACCGTGGAAAAAGCGGCGGAGGCTTTGCGGGCTGCCGGGGTGAAAAATGTGGTGATCAAATGCGGCGGAAGGGGCTGTTATCTGGACAGTGAGGAAGAGCGCTTATGGATACCGGCGGAAAAAAATGTAAAATGTCTGGATACCACAGGCGCGGGCGACAGCTTCACGGCAGGCTTCCTTCACGCTCTCTGCGCGAAGAAAAGTCTGCGGGAATGTGCGGCATACGGCAATCTGTGCGGCGCGAAGGCAGTGGCGTCGGTGGGAGCCACGGAGTGGCTGGACTCGGAGATAGGGGCCTGTTAAGCGAGAAGCTTAACAGGCCCCTATCTTCTTCATAAATACTTTCATATCCTGCTCAAGTTGCCTTATCCTTTTTGGGGATCCGGATCATCGGTAAGCATCAGCATAGAACTGTCGATAATTATTTCTTCAGTCGGTTTCAGAAGATCAGTCAAATCATGCTGTCGTCCTATGTTAGTAACGTCAATTTTATTGACACATATCCCAATCCATGGAAATTCATAACTTAATTCCTCCATCAGGTCATAAATATCGGCCGTCGATAGTTTTTCATCTGATATATAACCGGAACCCTGCCGATGGGAAAAACTATGTCGTTTGAAGAATCGCCGCAAATCCTTATATGCTTTCCGGTAATTGGATCCGGGATAATGCTTTTCTAATTGATGGGTATCCAAATCAAAATTCAATGCTTTAAAATATTTTCTCTCCAAAAACTTAGATCCTTATTACTGGCTTTGTACGGTAATGAGTTAAAAGATCTTCTTCATTAAAATCATCAGGGCTGTCAGAATCATCACTGTCACAAAGACGCCATACCGCTACATTATCCATGAACCAGTTTTGACGTTTTAATGTGTTGACTACTTTACCAAACAGGCCGAAATCTTTTGATCTGCCGCAGTCGCGGTATACCAGTGCGCCGGAACTGTCTTCCATACGGGGAAGGCCCACTGTTTGGAATGTATGGTTAAGCGTATGATAAATACTATCCAGATGATATTTCTTTTCGGCAGTAATCTTTTCATCATTCATGCGGATAATCATTTTCAGCATCAGTATGTCTCCCTTCTTAATGGACATTATAACATTATGGAGCAGCTTCTACAATCTTTAGGCATAAGATTTTTCATATCCGTATGTACTGCCGTTACAGTTCACTCCCGGCATTTTCACTCGCTGAAAATGCACGGGCCAGTACGAAAAATGACCAAAGAATCCAGCCCCTCGCCGTAGGCGACTTAAAATGGGCTGGATTCAGTTACAGTTCACGCATGGCGTGAACTGTAACGTACTGCCATATTAAAGCGGCTTCGGGAAATGATTAGCCGAAGTGTTTCCGTTGGAGACTCTACTTAATAGAAATTCCGTAGGATTTTTCGAATACGCCTCCGGATTCCAGACAATTGATACCCGGCTTCCGGGAAAGCTCTTCCTCGAATCCATAATTGTCGCAGCGTCCCATCCACGGCTCCAGGCAGACAAAGGGCGCGTCCGCGGAGGACGACCAGATACCGAAGCTTGGGAATCCGTCGCAGGTAAGCTCTACATAGGGCGTTCCGTCAGGAAGAGCGATTCCCGCTTTCGTGATCTGTCCGTCGTCAAATATCAGGGCGTCGCTGTCAAACATATGGCGGCCGATAGGGCAGACGCCTTCCGTCAGAGCCAGAGTGCGCGTCTGATCAGGAAGCGCCGTGCCGGAGGAAAGATCCAGGAGACAATAGGTAAGCTCTTTCTGACCGCTGAAAGTCAGGAGATACTGATCACGGCTGGTGTCCGGAAGAACAGGAACGCAAAAAGCCGGATGGCCTCCGATAGTGAAATACATAGTTTCGGAATCCTTGCTGACAACCTTCCAGGAGACGGTGATTTCCCTGCCGCGCAGCTCGTGAGTGATGTAAAGCTCGAAGGAGAAGGGATAGATTTCCCGGGTTGCCTCTGAGGACGACAGAAGATGCGTGACAGAGGAAGCTGTTTCCCTGGTACAGACAAAATCCATATCCCGGGCAAAACCGTGCTGGCCGCTGTGGTAGGATCTGCCGCCGATCAGGCAGCAATCCTTATAATACCGGCCTACATTGGGAAAAAGAACAGGCGCGTGGCGCTTCCAGTGAGCCGGATCCGCCTGCCAGAGAACCTGGCGCTTTTTTTCTTTGTCATAAATTTCCGACAGCTCCGCTCCATGATCGTCGATCTTAATGCGAAGCATCTCGTTTTCAAGTGTATGAACCATAAAAAAATCCTCCTTATTCTTTAAAAGTCAGGCTTAAGCTTCTTTTTTCTGGGGCGCTTCAGGAACCTCCACAATCGCCTCTACGATCTTGTGCCTTGCTACAGATTTTACATGAATGACCATTCCGCTGCTTTCGCAGGTGAACTGGCTTCCGTCCTCAGGAATACTGTCAATGATGCTGTAAATAAAACCGTTGAAGGTATCATAATCCCCTTCCGGCAGGGTGACGGGCAGCGCTTCGGCGACGTCGTCCATTTCCACATCTCCGCGGATAAGCCATGAGGTTGGGGTGAGAGACTGGATTTTTTCGGTATTTTCCTCATTTTCCTCATAGATATCGCCCACAAGCTCTTCCAGAAGATCGTGAAGAGTAGCGATTCCGGACATTTCACCGTATTCATTTAGCAGAACGGCAAAATAGCTCCTGGTCTGTTTCATATGATCAAACAGCTTGGCGGCCTTCATGCTCTCAGGAATGAAATAGGCGGGCTTCACAGCCTTGGCCAGGATGTTTTCCCTGGAGTAGTCGTCCAGACGGAAATAGTCCTTGGTGTCCAGGATACCGATGATATTGTCCTTTGTTTCCTGGCATACAGGGTAATAGCTGTGGCGGTTCTGGTAAATCGTCTCCTTCCATTCCTCCATAGAATCCTCTGTATCCAGCACGATCACATCCGTGCGGTGGGTGCATACCTGTTCGGTTGAGATGTCGTGAAATTCAAAAATGTTTTGGATAAATTCGTTTTCCTGGGTGTCGATAACGCCCTGGGCATTACCCTCCATCAGCATCATCTGGATTTCTTCCTTGGTTACCTGTTCGTCGTTTTCCGCCGGATTGATTCCGATCAGCTTAAGGATCAGATTTGTGGAAACCGTCAGAAGGGACACAAGGGGAGAGAAGACCTTCGCGACACCGTACAGTGTGGGAGCCAGGCCAAGGGAAAGAGATTCTGAATTTTTCATGGCGATCCGTTTCGGAACCAACTCACCGAATACGATACTGATATACGAAAGAATTACCGTAATGATTACCATGGCGATGGAATTCAGAGTCTTTTCCGGTACGGGCACTCCCGCGGAGACAAGAGCGTCCACAATGATTCCTGCAAAGTTATCGGAAGCAAACGCACTGTTCAAAAAGCCCGACAGAGTGATGGCCACCTGGATAGTCGCCAGAAAACGGGCGGGCTGCTCCGTCAGGACAGATAGCTTTTTCGCCCGTTTATTGCCGTCGTCCACAAGACATCTCAGTTTGGTCTCGTTCATGGAGATGACGGCGATCTCGGCGCTCGCGAAAATCGCGTTTAAGAATGTAAAAACAATAATAAGGATAATTGAGCCTATCATAATGTAATAAAAAAACCTCCTACTACAATATATTTATGGTTAATCCCTCTTACAGCCAGTAAGGAATTACCCATCTTGTTGCTTAAGCTGTATAATGATGGGGCAATCGGTATATCGGAAACCTTCTTGGACCCTGCGTCCGTAAATTAGACTGATAACCAGCTCCTCATTCGCAGCATTCGTTTTATGCAGGTTGAACCGCCCTCAAGATGCGTCCGCGTCACACCACAGTAGATTGAATAGGCAATGAGTAAAGCTGGTGCATACCATTGCATTTCAAAAAAGGAGTGACATAAAGTATGGTAGCTATCCTCCGACCAGATGGGAAGTTTGTTTTCAGACCTTTTGAAGTCCCACATCTCTCCGGTGATATCCAGACATTGATTGACTAGATCAAAGGCCTTGATGGCGATACCCGGATTGTCATGGAATATACAGGCCGCTACTATGAACCCCTAGCCCGTGAACTGACAGCAACCGGACTTTTTGTCAGCGCTGTAAATCCCAAGCTCATTTCCAATTGCCAGGATGAAGATAACGCTCTGCATCGTGTCAAATCCGATAAAGTGGATTCTGTTAAAATCGCCCGCTAATGACTGATATGGTGGAGATCCCGGCGAGCCGTTGCGGAAACCGCCCGGGATTTCCTTTGCAAAAAACACAAAAAGGTATAGCCTGTAAGCCGCGCTCACAAGCTATACCTCTATATATTCATGATTTTTATGCGGGAATTAGTAGTATGGCATTCGTCAGAAGAATCTTCCACGCAAATCTCACATCCTTTCTCTTATCGAAAAAAGATATCATATTTTCCGGAAACTGTCAAGATTTTTGATCCTTGAGCAGCGGTAAAGAATAAAATATTAAAATCAATTGTTTCTCATCCTGATTTTGTA
>DSLMC04103__coassemble_508_pt1 | contig 29598 bp, 24 predicted proteins | sample DSLMC04103__metabat2_high_PE_018 | metagenome-assembled genome bin DSLMC04103 | reverse complement strand
AATGCCTTCATCTAAGAATCAGGTGAATGAAAAGACGGAAGCCTTAAAAAAGCAGATACAGACAGTGCAGAGTCATGTTTCGTCTGTTGAGAAAAAAATAGGCGGAATGAAAAAAGATGCAAAAAGCGGGCAGTCAGAACTGAAAAATGAGATAGTACATCAGCAGCAGATTCTGAAAGAATTGGAAAATAGAGTAAAAGATATTGAAAAATGTCTCGGCAGTATGATGGAAAATTTTAAAACCGTTGACAAGCAGGAGCGGGCGATCCTTCGCGCGTCTAATGAGGCGGTATGGGCTGAAGTTTTCCATGATGCGATCCTTGAGAGCACATGGCTGAAAAGAAAGCAGTTTTATCCTGGGCGGTGGGCGGCTGGATATCCGTTTTTGTATGTTCTGTACCGAACTTTAAATGAGATGCATCCGATGAACATTCTGGAGCTGGGATTGGGACAAACGACGCGTATGATCGGTCAGTATGCGGAATACGAAAAAGACTGCCGACATTTTGTAGTGGAGCATGATCAGGATTGGATAGAAATTTTTAACCGAGATTTTCATTTAAGTGAGAACTCGGAAGTCATAAAGCTGGAGCTCGGAAAAAAATCTTTTTATGAGACAGAACCGACTACAGTATATATGGGATTTTTGGATGAATTTCGTGGAAAAAAGTTTGATCTTATTTCTATTGACGCCCCCTTTGGCGGGAATACTTTGACCTATTCCCGTATGGATGTGCTTCAGCTTCTGCCGGAATGTTTGAATAAGGATTTTGTAATCCTTCTGGATGACTATAATCGCGAGGCAGAGCGGAATATGATTGAAATATTGAAGACAATTTTAAAAAATAATGCCATCAGTTTTTGTACAGGTGTGTACAGGGGAAACAAAGATACATTTATGGTAACATCAGAAAGTTTAAAGTTTTTATGCACAATGTAAGCTGAACCGCGAAATGCAGCAGAACATATTTGACAGGAAAATATTTCCTGTGATATATTTTAACATTGATAAAATATAGAGATTATATTACGTTATGTCATACGGGAAGGTGAAGAGAATGAAGATAGCGGTAGCAGGAACAGGATATGTAGGACTTGTGACAGGAGTCGCGCTGGCGAACGCCGGACATCAGGTGACTTGTGTGGACGTGGATCCTCAGAAGATTGAGACCATGCGCAAAGGGATTTCTCCGATTTATGAGCCGGGACTGGAAGAACTGATGCGTGATAATATGGAAAGACTTTCCTTTACTACGGATTATCAGTCTGCCTATGAGGATGCGGAGGTTATCTTCGTAGGCGTGGGTACGCCGGAGAAGAAAGACGGCTCTGCGAATCTGAGCTATGTGAACCAGGTAGTGGATCAGATCGCCCAGAGTGTAAAGAGAGACTGCGTGGTTGTTATCAAATCTACAGTTCCCATAGGAACCAACGATAAGCTGGAAAAGAGGCTGAAGGATTCTCTGAAGGAGGACGTATGGGTGGAGATCGCTTCCAATCCTGAATTCCTTTCTCAGGGAACGGCAGTGAAAGATACGCTTCACGCGGCAAGAATTGTGATCGGCGTAGAGTCAGACCGCGCCCGGGAGACTATGATGAAAGTGTATGAGAATTTCCACCAGCCTTTTGTGATCACAGACAGAAGAAGCGCGGAAATGATCAAATATGCCTCCAATGATTTTCTTGCTTTGAAAATTTCCTATATTAATGAAATTGCCAATCTCTGTGAGATGCTTGGGGCAAATATTGAGGATGTGGCCGAGGGAATGGGCTATGACAGCAGAATCGGCGGCAAGTTCCTGAAGGCGGGGATCGGCTACGGCGGCTCCTGCTTCCCTAAGGATACAAAAGCGCTTCACTGGGTTTCCAACTATTATGAAAAAGAAATGAAAACAGTGAAGGCGGCGATCGAGGTAAACGACAGCCAGAAACTTCGGCTCATCAAGAAAAGCAAAAAATATTATGAATCTATGGATGGGCTGAAAGTAGCCGTTTTGGGCCTCACCTTCAAACCAGATACGGACGATCTCAGGGAGGCGCCTTCTCTTGTAAATATTCCTATTATATTAGATGAAGGGGCAGAGGTTTATGCCTGGGATCCTATTGGGGTAAAAAATTACAAAAAGTATTATCCAAAAGAGATTGCTTATTGTGAAAAAATTGAAGATGTGTTAAAAGACGCGGATATCTGCTTCATTTTTACGGAATGGAAGGAGATTCGTGAACTAGATGTTGAGAAATACCGTCAGCTAATGAGAAAACCGATTGTTTTAGACGGAAGAAACTGCTATTCTCTTGATCAGTTCAGAGGGACGGGGATTACCTATGATTCTATTGGGCGTAAGGTAGTTAGATAAAAATTTAGGAAGATAAAGTTTTCGAAAATATGACGAAAATGTGAAAAACACATAAAAATTGTATTGCACTCCCCTGGGAAAGCTGATATATTAAAAAAGAATCATAAGGGATAATTAAGTTTCTAAAAAGTGAAATAAGGAGTTAGATATTTTTATGAGACAGGTTGCAGGCAAATGGAAATGGATGCTATGCTTACTGATGCTGTCAGCTTTGTTTTTATTTGGAGGAAGCAGGAAGGTTTCAGCAGATCCGGTGAATTCAGCGAAATGCAGAGTCGTTTTTGCGAATGCGAGCGGAGTGGTTTCCACTAGTACCTACCGTAATTGGGGAAAAGTAGTAAAATCTGGAGAATGGATCAAGCTTCCTGAGTTTTCGCAGGATGGCTATGAATGTTATTGGGTTTTGAAATCCGGGGATACATCCCGGAAATATTTTCCGGGAGCAAACTTCAGAGTTACGAAAAATACAAAATTCTGTCTTTATCGCTATAAGCTGTACAATATCCGTTTTATGACAGCTAATGGAAAGGAGTACGTTAGCTCCCGTCAGGAGGCAATAGCCGGAGAATACATTACCCTGCCTAGAGTTGCCAGTACCAGCAGCTATCAGATCGTAGGCTGGAAGACATCTGCGAATGCCAGTACCTACAGTAATGCAGGCAGTAAAATACGGGTAACAGGCAACATGAAATTTTATGCAGTCATGCAGAAAGTGACGGGGGTAAACCTGAGGACTGTGAACGGCACCCTGTGGCGCGTTCTGCCCACCAACGGTACTTCCGCGGCAGTATTTCCTTCCGTAAATCTGGGCAGCGGAAACATGTGTCTGGGATGGTCGCGGACAAGAGGGAAGACATCTCAGCCGGAATATTATGCAGGAGATAAAATTCCTACAAAGTCCGGAAATTATTATATGGTGGTGTTTACCCAGAGCAGGGATAAGGCGCCTGCTTATCTGAACACACCGGAAAAGTACGGCATGGTATATTTTGTAGGCGATTCCAGGACTGCTGGAATGGAGGAAGTCCTTGGAAGCCGGGTACCTTCTAATGTGAAATTCATCTATAAGGGCGGCGGCGGATTGAGCTGGCTGCAGCAGACGACTGGCGACGGCGGATACAGACAGCTTCTTCTTGAGCTGAAAAAGCAGCCGAAACGGATGAAAAAGGCGGTTGTGGTCAATCTTGGAGTAAATGATTACCAGAATCTCAGCGCATATATCCAATACATGAAGAGACTGGCGATCAATCTGAGAAGTAATTATAACTGCACTATGTATTATATGTCGGTAAATCCTGTGAACAGCGCCATGATCAGAAGCTATGGCGCCGGAGACAGGACGGAAAATCAGGTGGCGCTTTTTAACAGAAGGATTTATCAGTATCTGTGTTCAGGAAATAACAGGTATTTTACTTATATCAATACCTGTACGAATCTTCAGAAATATGGCTGGATCAGTAATCGTCACAATGCGGGCATCTATGACGGCCTTCATTATTCCAACGAGACTTATCTTCGTATTTATGACTACTGTATCCGTTTTTTGAACAGATAAGTGCATCACTGAAAAACAGTGAAAGAGGAAACTGATGAATGAGACGTGTTATCACATATGGAACCTTTGATCTGCTTCATTATGGACACATCAATCTTTTGCGCAGAGCAAAGCAGCAGGGCGATTATCTGATCGTAGCGCTGTCCACAGATGAGTTCAACTGGAAGGAAAAAGGGAAAAAGTGCTATTTTACTTATGAGGAACGCAGACAGCTTCTGGAGGCGATCCGCTATGTGGATCTTGTGATCCCGGAGGAAAACTGGGAGCAAAAAAGAACAGATGTGAAGGAATATCATGTAGATACCTTTGTGATGGGAGACGACTGGAAAGGGAAATTTGATTTTCTGAGGGAGGAAGGCTGCGAGGTGGTTTACCTTCCCCGTACTCCTGAGATTTCCAGCAGCCAGATCAAAGAGGATCTGCACACAGACAAAAAAGAATAAGGCGAAAAACAGAACTGGCCGGGGCTTACGCTCCGGTCAGTTCGTTTAAGGAGGCGAAGTGATAGCCCATATCCTCCCATTTTGTCAGAAGCTCGTCGAGAATGGCCGCGTTGGTGGAGGAGGTGCTGTGCAGCAGTACGATACATCCAGGATGTACCCGCGTAAGGAGCTTACTGAAGGCTTCCTCCTTTGTGGGCTGCTGATCCTGGATCCAGTCAACGTAGGCAAGGCTCCAGAAAAAGGTACTGTAGCCAAGCTCTTTCGCCATGGAAAGGTTTTCCGTACTGTAGACGCCCCGGGGAGGACGGTAGAATTTGGTCATAGGTTCCCCTGTAAGCTCCTCATACAAGGTCTCCACTCCCTTCAGCTCCTGCCGAAAGGATTCCAGAGTGGATATTCCGGACATGTCGGGATGGGTCATGGTATGGTTGCCAATAGTATGCCCCTCCGAGACAATGCGTTTTACCAGATCAGGATTATCCTCAATAAAATTTCCCACCACAAAAAAAGCTGCCGGGGCACTGTGCTTTTTCAGCGCTTCCAGAATAGCCGGAGTATTGCCGTTTTCATATCCGGCGTCAAAGGTAATATAAAGAACCTTATCCTGGGTATCTGAGGCGTAGTAGGCGTCGTACTGCTTCAGCTCCTCTGGAGTGGCGTTGCCCGCGGGCCGCTGTCCATCCTGCTGGAAGCTGAGTCCCCAGCTCTGTGATTCCATAGACAGGCCTGCGGAAGAGGCGGAGGAGACGTCTGTCCCGGAATACTCCCCGGCAGTTCCCTCGGATTTCTGAGAGGAGACGATCCATGTGGAGAGCTGTCCGGCGCATGCTCCGAACAGGAACGCGCCGACGAAGATCCATGGGAGTTTTGGACGTAAGATAGAAGAAATCAGAGATGCCGCATATTTTCCCGGAGAAACTTTCATATAGTACTCCTGTCAGATGTTCGCTTTATTATATGACCTCCCGGTAATGAATATACCCTCTCTTTACAAGAACCGTGTGTGCTCTTGCAAAGAGAGGGTATATTCACATTTGAGAAGCGCGGCACAACAATATCGAGGGATACATTAAAAAAAGAGCTGTCAGATTCATTTTTCTGCCAGCTCTTTTTACTGTTCATTGTCCAATGGATTTACCTCCTGATGTATTTTATAAAACAGTTTTGGGATTTAAAATCTTATACTCTCGGTGGTCCGTACCTTCCTTTCTTAGATTATGATGGAATTAAGCTTATGTTTTTGGCGGTCTGTACCTCCCTTTCTTAGATTATGAAGAATTACTTACGTTTTCGGTGGTTTCACGCTCCTTTGTAATTTTTCTTTTCCCTTTTGTTTTATGAACTTACTATAACAGATGGGATGGAAAATGTCAAGCATAAAAACTGAAAAAATAAAAAATAATTTTTATGAGACAGTTAAAAAGTATAAATTATATAAATAAACTGAAAATTAGTGATGAATAGAAAAGTTCTTTTCAGGAAATCATAGCTGTATCAAGTAATTAGGAGGTAAAATCATGTTTCGATATTTGCCTGTACGCAGGGTTCACGCCAGACAAATTCTTGACTCCCGGGGCAATCCCACTGTGGAAGTGGAAGTAACCGTAGGCGAGGGAGTTGTGGGAATTGACGGATATACAGCAAGCGCAATGGTTCCTTCAGGAGCATCTACCGGAAAATTTGAGGCGGTGGAGCTGAGAGACAATGACAAAGAAAAATATCTGGGGCTCGGTGTGGAGAAAGCGGTTGCGAATGTAAATACAAAGCTCGCGGAAGCGATTTTAGGTGAGAATGCGCTGGATCAGTCCTATATTGACCATCTTCTGATCGAGGCGGACGGAACGGATAACAAAAGCAGCGTGGGCGCCAACGCAACACTGGGCGTGTCCATGGCGGTAGCACGGGCGGCAGCTATGGCGCTGCGGATTCCCCTGTATCAATATCTGGGCGGCTGTCATACCAGGAAAATGCCTGTGCCCATGATGAATATTCTGAACGGTGGAAAACATGCCGACAATACGGTGGATCTCCAGGAATTTATGATCATGCCGGCAGGCGTGTGCTGTTTTGCGGAGGGGATCCGTATCTGCGCGGAAATCTATCAGTTTCTGAAAATCCTTCTGAAAGAAAAGAAATTATCCACCGCAGTCGGAGATGAAGGCGGCTTCGCTCCGGATCTGGCTGATTCCAGAGACGTGCTGGAGCTCATTGTCCAGGCGATACAGAGAGCAGGCTACGAGCCGGGCGCCCAGGTGGTCATTGCCATCGACGCGGCGGCCAGCGAGCTTTATGACGGAGAAAGAGGCGTATACTATTTCCCCGGAGAGAGCCAGATGAAGGGGGAGGACGTATACAGAGATTCCAGGGAAATGATTGAGTATTATGAAGATCTTCTGGAAACCTATCCGATCGTTTCTATAGAGGACGGCCTGGAGGAGGACGACTGGGAAGGCTGGAAAGAAATGACAGAACGTCTGGGAAAACGCATCCAGCTCGTTGGCGACGATCTGTTTGTCACCAATATCAAACGGCTGAGCTGCGGAATCCGTCTCCATGCGGCAAATGCGATCCTGGTAAAGGTGAATCAGATCGGGACGCTCAGCGAGGCCATGGACGCGGTGGAAATGGCGCAGCATGCAGGCTACCGGGCTGTGATATCCCACCGCTCCGGCGAGACAGAGGACTCCTTTATCGCGGATCTGTCTGTGGCCGTCGGAGCCGGACAGATAAAAACAGGAGCGCCCTGCCGTTCGGACAGAAACGCAAAATACAACCAGCTCCTCAGAATCAATGAGAATCTTGGAGAGCTGGCTGTATATAGAAATCCTTTTGAAAATCAGTAAAGCCTGACCTGTGAAGTCATGACTGTCAGTGTCAGTCCGCGTCCGGCACGTAAAATGAGCCCCAGCGCCTGGTTATTTTTTCGTAAAGTACCGGAGAACGGCTCCTTTGAATTCAAAGGTCTGTGATATCTTATAATTGTCCTTGATCCACTGATATTTTTCTTTGGAACTGTATTTTCCCAGTCTTTCCATCGTTCCCTCGCCGGCCAGGAATCCGGGGAGATCTTTCTCACGGATATCGTCCATGATGTAGTCCCCGGCCTGGGGGCGCAGGGAAAGGTCTGCCAGATCCAGAGTGTAGCATTGGGTATCCCAGCGGAGGATCGCATAAATTTCCGGGACGCCGATGCCGAAAGCATAGGTGTTCTCGGGAATATTTGCCGCGACATGGGCTGCAAAATCTGTGATATCGGTTTTGTCGTGCAGCTCGGCTCTGAGACCGGTATTCAGGCCGTACTGGATCAGGTTGCCTGTGCAGACGGTGAGCAGTACGATCAGGGCCGTAGTCGTGAAGGCTCCGTAAAAAATCTGCTGAGGAGCGAACCCCTTCAGATTCTTCAGACGGAAGCTTCTGAAGGCGGAAAATCCCTTTTCCGCGAAAATGCAGAGAAGCAGAACAGCCGGCAGATGACAGATTTCCAGATTGTGATAGGCGGCGCGGTTGATAAAGTAGGTGATCTGCCCAAGAGACAGCACCGCCGTCAAAAAAGCAAAACAGGGGATCAGTACCTGGCTGCTGAGAATGTCCTGCTTTTCCCTGAGCCAGCGCATATGGGAAATTCCCCAGGCGGCAGCCAGGAAGAACAGAATCAGGATCACCATATAAGCGGACGGAAAATACGGAAGATCCACACGCAGCAGATCGTCCATATAAGAAGACTGCAGCAGAGGAAAAAGAAATTCCCTGATGCTGGTGACAGTCCCCTCGCTTTGGATATTGTACAGCTCTACAACAGCATAGGCGCCCAGAAAGGCAAGGATAATGCCGGCCAAATGGACAAGTACACCCCGGATCAGGGAAAGGGTGTTTTTCGTTTTATCACAGAACAGCCGCAGGATCCAGAAGCCGGCCCAGGCTGCCGCGCAGAAAATCCCGCTTTCCGTATTCCATAGAATAGCGATAAATGAAAGAAGATATCCAAGAATACAGAAGATTCTGCTGAGTTTTTTATAGCGTACGCAGAATGCGGCGTAGCAGAGCATGAGACTCATAAAAAGAATCCTGTGGGGCCAGAGCTGCCAGTAGATGCCGCTTCTCATGGCGAGAACTGGAAAGGTCATGGCTACAGCGCCGAGAAATCTGAGCACATTGTTTTTTACCATAAAGTGAAGAGCCAGAAAAGCGGCCAGAAAGCACAGCGCGCCTATCATGGAATTCAGGAGGATAAAATCGATCAGATCTCCGCCCAAAAGCTTCATCGGAAGCTTATATAAAATCGCGTAGTGGCCGTAGATGCTCGTTGTGTTTTCCGTGTAGGGACTGCCGTGAAGGACATTATATACAGAGTTAAAATATGCGTCCATATGGAGGCGGTCAGGCTCGTCGCGGAGAAATACTGCCGGCGTATAAAAATTATAGCCCGCCAGAACTGTCAGTATCCCGTACAGGGGAAACAAGGCGTGATCCCTGACGGATACAGAGGTTTTCCTTATAAAAGCAAGGAAAAAAAGCGATCCGCAGGCCAACGCCAGCATCACAAGCCACAGGGGCATGGTGTGCCAGATATATCTGGCGGATACGGAGCCGTAAACGTTGGTCTCAAGAATATACATAGCCGCCAGAAAGATAAGGTTCCCCGCGAAAAGAACAGCCGACAGAGCGAAGGCCGCGGAGGGATTATCCAAAATACTCTTTTTCTTCGTGCGATTCGTCACTAGACATAAAACAAGGTAGGAAACACAGAATAAAATCACTGTCATTGCGTAAGTGAGAAGATTAAGATTTCCCAGCGAGCTCACTGTCGCGGACACGGAAGGGATTTTCAGACAGCAGGCCGCGAAGCCGAAGGAAATCAAGAGAGATACAAGAAAAGCCGTAATCTTGTTTGTTGATGGTTTCATGGTACTCATTCCTTTTCTAAATTTAATTCATCACAAATTATCATCTATGATAGAAGGGGATTTGTCAAGAATTTCTGTGAAGATTCTTACAGGGGGATTATGAAGAAAATTCTTGAAATTGGCAAATGCTTATGATACAATAGGCAATAGTTGATTAGGAGGTGTAACCGAAGTGCAGATATTGAAGATTATCCTGACTATAATCTTTGCCATAGATTGTATAGCCCTTACCGCAGTCGTACTGATGCAGGAAGGTAAGCAGCAGGGTCTGGGAACCATCGCAGGCGTTGCGGATACCTACTGGGGAAGAAATAAGGGACGTTCTATGGAGGGAGGCCTTGTGAAGGCAACGACCCTGATGGCAGTGTTGTTCTTTGTTCTGGCCCTTGTGTTAAATATCATTTATTAAGAATTATTTAGAGCAAAACGGAAACACTCTTGTATATTCGCAAGAGTGTTTTTTATATCATAGGAAATACCTTGTTGCGTTAATATATGAAAGTATTGACTTTCCTATGATATAAAAACCCTTCGGGGGATGCACACTTTGTTATATCATAATCATAGGAGATACTTTGTTGCATTAATGTACGAAAGTATATAAGAGTATGTCAGAGGAGTTTCAGTGAGCAGAAAAAAAATCTGGGAAAAAAAGAAAAATTTTTCAAAAGAAAAACGAACAGTTAAAAAGAAAAATCTTAAGAGCCTGAAAAAAATGGGTATACTCCGTGAAGGTATCTTTATCGGAAATTCCAGAGGCTTCGGCTTTGTGGAAACAGGAGAGGACGAGGAAGATATTTTTATTCCCGCCGACGATACGGGGACGGCTCTCCACGGAGACCGGGTGCAGGTGCTTGTAGGCAGAGATGAAAAACAGGGCAGACGCCGTGAGGGGACAGTTGTAAAGATCCTGGAACGGGGAACAAAGGAGATTGTGGGAACCTTTCAGAGAGAGGCGGATTACGGCTTTGTTCTCTGTGACAATCAGAAGTTTTCAAAGGACGTATATATTTCCCCAAAAAACTCCAAAGGAATCCGCGATGGAGAAAAGGTGGTGGCCGAGATCACAGACTACGGCTCTTCCAGACGGAAGCCGGAGGGCAGGATCACGGAGAAGCTGGGTAATCTTCATTCGCCGGGAGCGGATATTCTTGCCATTGTGAAAAGCTATCAGATCCCCTCGGAATTTCCGGAGAGAGTGCTGAATCAGGCGATGAGAGTGCCGGATCATGTGCAGGAGGCCGATCGGAGCGGACGGGAGGATCTCACCGGACTGATGACGGTGACTATTGACGGTGAGGACGCAAAAGATCTGGACGACGCGGTGTCTCTTACAAAAGAAAACGGTATTTATCATCTGGGAGTACACATCGCGGATGTGAGCAACTATGTGCAGGGAGGAAGCGCGCTGGATAAGGAGGCGCTTAAGCGGGGAACGAGTGTTTATCTGGCGGACCGCGTGATCCCTATGCTTCCGGAGAGACTGTCCAACGGAATCTGTTCCCTGAATCAGGGAGTGGACCGTCTGACCTTAAGCTGCCTGATGGATATTGATGAAAAGGGAAATGTGACAGATCACAGAATTGTAGAATCCGTGATCTGTGTGGACCGGCGCATGAGCTACAGTCAGGTGCGGCGCATCCTGGAGGACGGAGAGACGGAAACCAGCAGAGAGTACCGGGAATTTGTACCGATGTTTTTCCTGATGAAGGAGCTGTCCGGGATCCTCAGGAGCCATCGCCATAACAGAGGCTCCATTGACTTTGATTTTCCGGAGAGCAAAATCACGCTTAACGGCGCGGGAAGAGCCATTGACGTACAGCCCTATGAATCCAATGCGGCTACGGAGATCATTGAGGATTTTATGCTCCTGGCCAATGAGACTGTGGCCAGAGAATACTGCAGAGGAGAGTATCCTTTTGTGTACAGAACCCACGAGAATCCTGATCCGGAAAAAGTAGAAGGCCTTCTCAGCCTTCTGCGCCATCAGGGTGTTAAGGTGCAAAAATCCGGAGAAGAGATCACCTCCAAGGAAATCCAGGAGATCCTGGAGAAGATCCAGGGGCTTCCAAATGAAGGAATGATCAGCCGCATGACGCTCAGAACCATGAAGCAGGCAAAATATACAACAGAATGCAGCGGCCATTTCGGTCTTGCCGCAAGATATTACTGCCATTTTACATCTCCCATCCGGCGGTATCCGGACCTCCAGATCCACAGGATCATCCGCGACAATCTGAGAGGACGGCTCCAGCGGGAGGGAAGGACAGAGCACTACAGAGAAATCCTGGAGGAAGTGGCGCGCCAGTCCAGTGTCTGCGAGAGAAGAGCCCAGGAGGCGGAGCGTGAGTCTGATAAAATGAAAAAAGCAGAGTATATGTCCTATCATCTGGGAGAAGAATTTGACGGGATCATTTCAGGAGTCGCGGGCTATGGCTTCTATGTGGAGCTGGACAATACGGTGGAGGGCCTGGTTCATATCTCTTCGCTGAGGGACGATTATTATTCTTATGATCAGGAGAATATGGAGCTGCGCGGGGAACTGACAAAAAAGGTTTATTATTTAGGGCAGCGGGTAAGGGTAAGGACATCCGACGCGGACCCGCTGAAAAGAACAGTGGAGTTTACGCTGGCAGAAGGGGAAGGAAGTGATACAGATGCCGAAGAAAACCGGAATCAGACTGATCGCCAATAATAAAAAGGCGTTTCATGATTATTTTATTGAGGATACTTATGAGGCGGGGATCGCCCTGGCCGGGACAGAGGTAAAATCTCTTCGTACAGGCAAGTGCAGCATTAAGGAGTCTTTTGTCCGGGTTGAGCAGGGAGAGGTATACATTTACGGGATGCATATCAGTCCCTACGAAAAAGGAAACATTTTTAACAAGGATCCTCTGCGGGTGCGCAAGCTGCTGCTTCACAGGCATGAGATCAACAAAATAGAAGGAAAATTAAAGGAAAAGGGACTTACCCTTGTTCCGCTGAAGGTGTATTTTAAGGACAGCCTTGCGAAAGTTGAGATCGGCGTGGCCCGGGGCAAGAAATTATACGACAAAAGACAGGACATAGCAAAGAAGGATCAGAAGCGCGAAGCGGAAAGAGAATTCAAAATCAGAAATCTGTAACAACATGAAGTCTAAAAATTGTATGAATTTCATCACAGTTTGGTTGACAAGAATCTGATACTTAGTATAATTAATATAATGAAACTATCATATCGGGAATTCCATTATAACGGGAGGTTTAATTATAATGAAAAAACGATATTTAGCAATGGCGGGCCTGCTTGTATTTGCTCTGGCGGCGGCAGGCTGCGGTAAGGATAACGATAAGCAGGAGGCAGAGAATATACAGGTGACTCCCACGCCGGAGCCGACAGTTACTGAAGCTGCGGATCTTGTTGATATGGAAGTTGCAGAGGAAAAAAATGTGATAGGAGAGAAGACGGCCGCGGCGTCCAAGGTGACGATCATCAACCGTACGGACGGTGAGATTGGAGCTATTTATGTTCGTGTGCATCCTGAGGATGATGAGGACGACGAGTGGGGAGACGATCTGGTTGACGGACTGTTTACCATGGCAAAGGGAGACGAGGCTGTTTATTACTTTGAAAAACCATCGAATTCCGGTACGACCTATGATATCCGCGTCACCTTTACGGAAGAAGGAAAAAACGAATATTTCTTCCGTGACCTGCCGTTGGGCTCCATGAGCCGCATTACCCTCCGGATAGACGGAACCGGAGAGGACGCCATTCCGTACGCTACTTATATGACAGGCACGAATACGAAGGAGATTTCCACTCTGAAAGCGGTGAAGGAACGGCTTGGTATCTCTGATGAGGACAGTGAGGAAGACAGCGATAATGATGAGGACGTAACGCCGACCCCGGCGCCGGAAGAAGCCGATCCGACGGAAGCTCCGGAACCGACCAGCGCTCCTGAGCCGACCAGCGCTCCGGAACAGCCTTCAGATACGGAGGACCCCACACCTACAGACGACAAGATCACTGAGGCGGAAGGCTATATCGGCCAGTCCTTTGATGATCTGGCCAGCGCTATCGGGGAAGCGCAGTCCAACGAATATGTGGACGAGCCTGAAATGGGCCGGACCGGTTATCATTATTATTCAAATTTCACAGTATCCACAGAGGTGGATGAGTACGGCAATGAAACAGTTGCCGGAATCTGGTAAAATACTGCTCTTTATATAAGGGAAAGGATGAAAGTATGAAGCGTATACTATTGAAGCTGAGCGGAGAAGCTCTTGCAGGACCAAAAAAGACAGGATTTGACGAGAGTACAGTTCTTGCTGTGGCGGAACAGATCAGGACGATCGTCCGGGAGGGAACCCAGGTGGGGATCGTGATCGGCGGCGGAAATTTCTGGAGAGGACGTACCAGCGAGACGATCAACCGCAGCAAGGCGGATCAGATCGGGATGCTGGCTACAGTGATGAACTGTATTTATGTATCAGATATCTGCAGATATCTGGGGCTTTCAACAGAAATATTCACACCGTTTGTCTGCGGCGCCTTCACGAAGCTGTATTCCAAGGACGCGGTGGAGGAGGCCTTTGCTGACGGCAGGATCCTGTTTTTTGCCGGCGGTACGGGACATCCGTATTTTTCCACTGATACGGCAACCGTTCTGAGAGCTGTGGAGATTGAGGCGGAAGCGATCCTTCTGGCGAAGGCTGTGGACGGAATTTATGACAGCGATCCTAAGACGAACCCTGCTGCGGTAAAATATGACGAGATCTCTATTGAAGAGGTGGTGGATAAGAAGCTTGCGGCGATGGATCTCACGGCGTCTATCATGTGTCTGGAGCAGAAAATGCCCATGCTTGTCTTTGGCCTGGAGGAAGAAAACAGCATTGTGAATGCTGTCCATGGTAAGTTTTCCGGTACGAAAGTAACGGTTTAACGTTGCCATTCACAGCAGCCTCAAGCACTTGCTGTTTGAGGCGTAAGAACGTGATGCAGGAGTGCAAAAATCCCATCGCCGAAGGCGATTTTAGATGGATTTTTGCAGTAACAGTTCAGCCGGCTGAACTGTTATCGGTTTAACACAAAAAACGTTAACAGCGAAAATAAGAAGAGGGAGAATTGACAAATGAATGAAAGAGTGCAGAAGTATGATGGGAAAATGACAAAAACCTTAAATGGACTGGAAGCAGAACTGACAACTATCCGCGCGGGACGCGCAAACCCACATATTCTTGATAAGATCACCGTAGATTATTATGGAAGCCCCACGCCGCTGCAGCAGGTGGCGAATATCACGGTTCCGGAAGCACGTATGATCCAGATCCAGCCATGGGAATCCAGCCTGATCAAGGCTATTGAAAAAGCAATCCTTACCTCTGACCTGGGACTGAATCCCAGCAATGACGGCAAGATCATCCGTCTTGTTCTTCCGGAGCTTACAGAGGAACGCCGTAAAGAGCTGGTGAAGGACGTAAAGAAAAAGGGAGAGGCCGCGAAGGTGGCTGTCCGCAATATCCGCCGCGATGCCAACGATGCTTTCAAAAAGCTTGTTAAGCAGGATGTTTCTGAGGATGAAGTGAAGGATTTAAGCGATGAGGTTCAGAAGCTGACAGATAAATATATCAAGGAAATTGATGCTGCTGTAGAGAAAAAATCAAAAGAAATCCTGACTGTATAAGCGGGAACGGATAAGAAGGAGAGCCGTGAAACAGAGGCTCTCCTTCTGTTGCAGAGCATACGAAGGGGCGGAGACTCTTTCGGATTGCAGAGAGGAGTTTGTATGAGAGTACCGAATCACATTGCCATTATTCTGGACGGCAACGGGCGATGGGCGAAGGCAAAGGGAATGCCGCGGGGCTACGGCCATGTAAAAGGCTGTGCGAACCTGGAATCCATCTGTGATGATATCAAGGATCTTGGTGTGAAATATCTGACGGTTTATGCTTTTTCCACAGAAAACTGGAAACGCTCCAGAGAGGAAGTGGAGGGGCTGATGAAGCTTTTCCGCAGCTATCTGAAGAAATGTATGCGGAGCGCGGAAAAAAACAAAATGAGAGTAAAGGTGATCGGGGATACAACGGCCTTTGACGACGACATCCGGCAAAAAATAAAAGAACTGGAAGAATTTTCAAAGGATTATGACGAGCTGTTTTTTCAGATCGCCCTGAATTATGGAAGCAGAGATGAAATTGTCCGCGGAATGCGCCGCCTGGCACGGGACGCGGCGGAGGGCAGGCTTATTCCGGAGGACATTGACGACGCTGTTTTTGAGAGCTATCTTGATACTGCGGGAATTCCGGATCCTGATCTCATGATCCGGACCAGCGGAGAGCAGAGACTGTCCAATTTCCTGTTGTGGCAGCTTGCCTATACAGAGTTTTATTTCACTGATGTGGCGTGGCCGGATTTCCATAAACCGGAATTAATGAAGGCCATTGAGAAATACAATGAAAGAGACCGTAGATACGGGGGAGTGAAGGAGGAATAGGGATGTTTAAGACGAGGCTCTTAAGCGGAATCCTTTTGGTTGTAATAGCGCTTGTGACGATCATAAACGGGGGCGCCTTGCTGCTGGCAGTGCTTCTGGGCATTTCTTTGATCGGCGCGGGGGAGCTGTACCTGGCTATGGGGGTACACAAGGACGGCTATGGTCTGCTGGAGATGGCCGGGTATCTCGGGATCCTCTTATACTATGGAGCGGTTGTCCTGGATTTTGAACGGTACGGCATGATGGCGGCAGTCCTGTCTGTCGTACTGCTGATGTTTGTATATGTGTTTACCTACCCGAAATACCAGGCGTCCCAGGTGATGGCCGCGTTTTTTGGCATTCTGTATGTGGGTGTGATGCTTTCCTTTATTTATCTTGCGCGTGATCTTCCGGACGGCAAATATATCGTCTGGCTGATCTTCATCTGCTCATGGGGCTGCGATACCTGCGCCTACTGTGTGGGAATGTTGATCGGGAAGCACAAGATGGCTCCCGTGCTGAGCCCGAAAAAATCCGTGGAAGGCGCTGTGGGCGGCGTGCTTGGGGCCGCGGCCCTTGGCGCGGCTTACGCGGCGGTATTCCATGAGCCGGCGGCGGAATACGCGGTGATCTGCGCGGTAGGAGCGCTGATCTCCATGGTTGGCGATCTGGCCGCGTCCGCGATCAAGAGAAACCAGGGGATTAAAGATTACGGCAAACTGATCCCGGGCCATGGAGGGATCCTTGACCGTTTTGACAGTGTGATCTTTACAGCCCCCGTTATTTATTATATGGCGCTGTTTCTGCTGGGCCGCTAGGGCGGTACAGGCGGCGGGAGAAACTGCAGTGAGGAGGATATTATGAAGAAAATCGCGATTTTGGGCTCTACAGGCTCCATTGGGACACAGACGCTGGACGTTGTCCGCGCCAATGGCGACATTGAAGTCCTCGGGCTCAGCGCAGGAAGAAATATAGAGAAGCTTGAGGCGCAGATCAGGGAGTTTTCGCCGAAGCTGGCGGCAGTATGGGATGAGAAAAAGGCGGAAGAGCTGGCGGTGAAGATCCGGGATACGGATACCAGGGTGGTCTGCGGTATGGACGGCCTTCTGGAGCTTGCCTCCATGGATGGACCGGAAATTCTTGTCACTGCTATCGTAGGGATGCTGGGGATCCGTCCGACCATCGAGGCCATCCGGGCGGGAAAGGATATTGCCCTTGCCAATAAAGAGACTCTGGTCACAGCGGGACATCTGATCATGCCTATGGCAAAAGAATACGGCGTGCGCATCCTTCCGGTGGACAGCGAACACAGCGCTGTTTTTCAGGCGCTGAACGGAGAGAATCCCCGGGAGATACATAAGCTGCTGATCACAGCGTCGGGAGGGCCTTTCCGGGGCAGGAAGAGAGCGGAACTTGCCCATGTCACAGTGGCGGATACGCTGAAGCATCCGAATTGGGTTATGGGACAGAAGATCACTGTGGATTCCGCGACCCTTGTCAATAAAGGACTGGAGGTCATGGAGGCCCGCTGGCTTTTCGATGTGGATCTGGATCAGATCCAGGTAGTGGTGCAGCCCCAGAGTGTAATTCATTCCATGGTGGAATTTCAGGACGGCGGAATTATGGCGCAGCTTGGAACGCCTGATATGCGCCTTCCTATTCAGTACGCGCTGTATTATCCCAACAGGCGGTATCTGGAAGGCGACCGGCTTGATTTCGCGTCTCTGGGACAGATCACCTTTGAGGAACCGGACACGGAGACCTTCCTGGGGCTTCCCATGGCGGTACGGGCGGCAAAAGAAGGGGGCTCCATGCCTACGGTGCTTAACGCCGCCAATGAGCTCGCTGTGAAGAAGTTCCTTCACGGAGAGATTGGATTTTTGGATATTTACGAGATTATCGGGCAGTCTATGGAAAGACACAGAAAGATAGAGCAACCAGATCTTGAGGAAATCCTGGCAGCAGAGAACGAGACATATCAGTGGATTGAAAGCAGGTGGTAAATTGAAAATTCTGATTGCTGTGATCATATTCAGCGCGATTATCCTGATACATGAGCTGGGACATTTTCTTCTGGCAAAGAAAAACGGCATTGTGGTGACGGAGTTTTCTCTTGGCATGGGGCCGAGACTTGTCAGTACCCAGAAGGGCGGAACCCGTTATTCCATCAAGCTTTTTCCCATCGGCGGATCCTGCGCTATGCTGGGAGAAGATACAGGTGAAGACGAGCTTCCCGGAACCTTCAACGCGGCGCCGGTCTGGGGAAGAGTTTCGGTGGTCGCGGCCGGACCTGTTTTCAATTTTATTCTGGCTTTTGTGCTGTCGGTGATCATTACTGCCTTTGTAGGCTACGACCCGGCGGAGATCATGGAGGTGAAAGCGGGATCCTCGGCGGAGCAGGCTGGACTTCAGAAAGGCGATATCATTACAGAGTATAACGGCTATCATATTGATCTGGCGCGGGATCTGTACGTCTATTCTTACCTGAACGAACTGACGGAGGAGCCTGTCACGGTTAAAGTGAAGCGCGGCGGAGAAGAGCGTACGGTGACCTTTGAACCGGATGTGAACGTCCGGTATCTCCTGGGCTTTAACCGTTCGGACGCAGATTCCATGGAGGTGGTATCTCTGATCGAGGGGATGCCCCTGCAGGAGGCGGGACTGGAGCCGGGAGATGTGATCACCTCTGTGGGAGGGACGCCCACTCCCGACGGATCGGCCTATGACGCGTATCTGGAGGAGCACCCTCTCTCAGACGAACCTCTGGAGATCACCTATGAGAGAAACGGTCTGGAATATACCGCTGAGATCACACCAAGAGAATACCGGACTCCTGAGCTGGGCTTTTCCTACAATGTAGGATATATAAAGACAGAGGGCTTCCAGGTGCTGAAATACGCGGCTCTGGATGTAAAATATATGATCAGGACCACCGTGCTGAGCCTGAAGGAGCTGGTTACGGGAGGACTGGGCGTAAAAGATCTCAGCGGCCCGGTAGGCGTTGTGGACGCTATCGGAACCGCTTATGAAGAAAGTAAAGACGAAGGGGCTCTGATGGTGTGGATGAACCTTCTGAATATGGCGGTCCTGCTGTCCGCGAACCTTGGAGTGATGAATCTTCTTCCTCTGCCCGCGCTGGACGGCGGAAGGCTGGTGTTCCTTCTGGTGGAGGCCGTCCGCAGAAAGCCGGTCAACCGGGAGGTGGAAGGTATGATCCATTTCGCCGGCCTGATGCTTTTGATGGTACTGATGATCGTTGTCATGTACAATGATGTTTTAAAGATTTTTTGAGGATGAACTGTTTTCTGTGGTGTGATATTGAGCAGAGGTCGCGCATAGAATCCTGTAAGAGCATTTCAGGAGAACGGAATGTATCAAAAATATCCATTCAGCAGAAATAGAGAGGTGCGGGCCCAGCAGGAACAGACAGACAGAGGCGGGCTTCAGGTAACCGTACTGACAGAGGACGGAGCAAAGCCGGTGGAAAACGCTCTGGTGAGGATTTCCTATACCGGAGTGCCGGACAGTACTCTGGAAGAGATAAGGACAGATTCATCCGGCCAGACGCCGGTTCTGGATCTGAAAACACCTCCTCTGGAATACAGCCTGGAGCCTTCGGAGGAACAGCCCTATGCGGAATATACGGTTCAGATCGAGGCGGAGGGCTTTGAGCCGGAGGAAGTAGCGGGAACAGAGGTTCTCCCGGATGTTCTTGCGCAGCAGCCTGTGCGGCTGAGACTTCGCGCCGCAGGGGAATTTGAGAGGATTGTGATCGGTCCTCACACTTTGTTTGAGAAATATCCTCCAAAGATACCGGAAGCGGAAATAAAGCCGGTGGATGAAACGGGCGAGATCGTGCTCAGCCGTGTGGTGATCCCGGAATATGTAGTCGTTCATGACGGCCCTGTGGGGGACGCTCAGGCATCTAATTACTATGTCCGCTACAGAGATTATATAAAAAATGTTGCCAGCAGTGAAATTTACGCTACCTGGCCGGACGATACCATACGAGCCAACGTACTGGCGATCATGTCCTTCACCCTGAACAGGGTTTACACAGAATGGTATCGGAATAAAGGCTATGATTTTACCATCACCTCATCCACCGCCTATGATCACAAGTGGATTTACGGAAGGAATATTTTTGATACGATCTCCAGGATCGTGGATGAGCTGTTTGAAAATTATCTTTCAAGACCTGACGTGCGCCAGCCGATCCTGACTCAGTACTGCGACGGAAGAATGGTGCAGTGTCTGGACAGAGGCTGGATGACTCAGTGGGGAAGCAAGACACTCGGAGACCGAGGATATTCCGCCATAGAGATACTCAGGAATTTTTATGGAAATGATATGTATATCAATGTGGCGGAGGCTGTTTCGGGAATTCCGGCGTCCTGGCCGGGATATGATCTGGATATCGGGGCCACGGGGCAAAAGGTGCGCCAGCTTCAGGAGCAGTTGAATACCATCGCCGGTTCTTACCCGGCGCTGCCCAGGATCGGCGCGGATGGAATTTACGGAGAGAGAACCAGGGACGCGGTTGAGAAATTTCAGAGTATTTTCGGCCTTCCGGTTACAGGAATTGTAGATTATCCCACCTGGTACAAGATACAGGAAATCTATGTGGCGGTAAGCCGGATCGCGGAGCTGAACTAGATTTAAAAAAAAATTGAAAAATTTTCAAAAAAAGTGTTGACTTTGTCTGCCGGCTTTGCTATACTATCACTTGTCGCGAGGGAGAAAAAAAGAATCCCAAAGAAATGCGATTTGCGGAAGTGTCGGAACTGGCAGACGAGCAAGACTAAGGATCTTGTGAGCAATGCGCTCGTGTGGGTTCAAGTCCCATCTTCCGCAGTCAAAAACCCTTGGTTTCAAGGGTTTTTTCTTTTGCCTGAAATAAAGGTATAAATAAAAGCAGGGAAAGTATAAAGTGCTTTCTCTGCTTTTATAACCTCAGCTATGGGGAGTGTCAACCAAGATGGAGTTCTTTTTTCAGTGCATCTTGAAGAATTTGAGAAAAATTCACGTTCCTTTCCAGAGCGGCAGCGTTTAACCATGCCGGAAGTGTTACAGTACGGTTTACAGAACGGTTTACTTGTGCCATGCGAATAGAGGGCATATATACATCAACAAGTACAACGCGCTCATTTTCCTTTGTTTCAATCTTTGAAAGTGGTGTAGGTGCGGGGATATGTTCCCCGTCTTCTTCCATACCATAAAGAGAAAGGCCAAGCAGTTCGCGGGCAGAGATAAGCGCGTCATCTTCATTTTCTCCGCTTGTGGCAACATCTAAATCTGGAAAAGTAACTGCAATCTCTTGTTCTGGTTCATAAGTAAATACAGCCGGATAGAAATAGCGTTCTACTTTTTTCATGGGCTTACATCTCCTATCTATTAATTTTGGGGAGTGCCGGGGCTACCGGAATAGTAGCCCTGACTGTCTTTCAATGCTATCAAGCGTTTTTCTGGGTATGTCCTTGTCAGGATGTTTTAAGGTTACACGCCCATTTTTGGTTGGGTGCTTGAATTGGTGGTGACTTCCTACGCAATTCACTTCATACCATCCATCAGCCTTTAGTATTTTCAAGACCTCCCGTGATGAATAACTTTTCATGTAGTTGTTCCTCCTGACAAATATAATATAACACATATAAAAATATTTGCCAATAGGTATAACACATGTTTTTGTGTTTGCCTTGGCTTTTGTCATGCCCCCAGGCGGTCAAAATTTCCATGCTGAAATTTCCATGCTGATTTTTTTGAAAAAAAGAGGAATTTGAGACTTTGTGTAGAATATAATTAATAAGAGGTATTTTGTCAGTCTGTGGAGGAATTGCCTATGAATATCAGAGAAACCATGGAACAGAGGGAATTTGAGCTTCTGAGCCCCTATGCTTCCCACAGTATTCATTCACGGGGAAGAGAGCGGCCGGAGGAGGAGTGCGACGTGAGGACGGTCTATCAGCGGGACAGAGACAGGATACTGCACTGCAAAGCGTTCCGCCGTCTGAAGGATAAGACGCAGGTGTTTCTTGCTCCTCAGGGAGATCACTACAGAAACCGCCTCACCCATACGCTGGAGGTTTCGCAGATTGCCCGCACCATTGCCAAGGCGCTCCGCCTGAATGAGGATCTGGTAGAAGCCATTGCCCTGGGACATGATCTGGGTCATACGCCCTTCGGACATGCCGGCGAGCACGCTCTGGATCAGATACATCCCGGAGGCTTCGCTCATTATAAGCAGAGTATCCGCGTGGTACAGGTTCTGGAGAAGGACGGCGAGGGGCTGAATCTTACCTGGGAGGTAAGGGACGGGATTCTGAACCACCGCACCAGCGGAAGCCCGGCTACTCTTGAAGGACAGGTAGTGCGCTTTTCCGACAAGATCGCCTATCTTCACCATGATATGGACGACGCCCAGCGGGCCGGGATCATTACCGAGGATAATATTCCCATTACGCTCAGAATGCTTCTGGGCTATACGACAAGAGAGAGGCTGAATACCTTTGTTCACGATATTATTGAGAACAGCCTGGAAAAGGACAGTATCCAGATGTCTCCTGAGATACAGGAAGGGCTGACGGAGCTGAGAACGCTGATGTTTCGGAGCGTGTATACCAACAACGAGGCCAAGAGGGAGGAGAAAAAGGCGGTAAATGTGCTGAGGCAGCTCTATCAGTACTACACAGAGCATCCGGAATCTATGTCGAGAGAGTACCGGGATCTTCTGAGACGGGGAGAATCCAGGGAGCAGACTGTCTGCGATTATATTTCCGGTATGACGGATCAGTATTCTATGGCGAAATTCAGAGAACTGTACATACCGCAGTCGTGGGAGGTATATTGAAATGAAGAGGAGGAAGGGTAATGCGGTATTCAGACGATATCATTGAGGAAGTGCGGAGCAAAAATGATATTGTAGACGTAGTATCCCAATATGTAAAGCTGACAAGGAAGGGAAGCTCATATTTCGGGCTCTGCCCCTTCCATAATGAGAAAACGCCTTCCTTTTCCGTAACTCCGGGCAAGCAGATGTATTATTGCTTCGGCTGCGGAGCAGGAGGAAATGTTTTCAATTTTATTATGGAATATGAGAATTTTACCTTTGGGGAAGCGCTGAAGCATCTGGCGGACAGGGCGGGAGTAGAGCTCCCTAAGATGGAATATTCCAGAGAGGTCAGGGAAAAAGCCCAGGAAAAGGCGGAGCTCCTTGACATTAATAAACAGGCCGCGCAGTATTATTATTACCAGCTTCGCACGGAAAAGGGGGCGGCGGGGCTTCGGTATCTCACCGACAGAGGGCTTACCGAGGAGACTATGCGCAGCTTCGGCCTGGGATATTCGGACAGAATCAGCGGCGGTCTGTACCGCTATCTGAAATCAAAGGGATATAAGGACGAACGTTTAAGGGAATCCGGACTTTTCAATGTGGACGAGCGCCACGGCATGTACGATAAGTTCTGGAACCGGGTGATCTTTCCCATCATGGACGTAAATAACCGGGTGATCGGGTTCGGCGGAAGAGTGATGGGAGACGGGAAACCGAAATATCTCAATTCTCCGGAGACCAGGATTTTTGACAAAAGCCGCAATCTATACGGACTGAATGTTGCGAGAAAAACCAGAAAGAGTTACATGATCCTCTGCGAGGGCTATATGGATGTGATTTCCATGCATCAGGCGGGCTTCACCAACGCGGTGGCTTCTCTGGGAACGGCTCTCACATCCGGGCACGCCAGCCTTTTGAAACGCTATACCCAGGAGGTCCTTCTTCTTTATGACAGCGACGAGGCGGGCGTCCGGGCGGCGCTGAGAGGAATCCCCATTCTCAGGGAGGCCGGAGTCAGCTCCCGGGTAGTGGATCTGAAGCCCTATAAGGATCCCGACGAGTTCATCAAAAATATGGGAGCAGCGGCCTTTGAGGAACGACTGAACCAGGCTTCCGACAGTTTCATGTTCCGTGTCCGTGTGGCGGAAGGGGAATTTCCCATGGCAGAGCCTCAGGGACAAAACCGTTTCTTTGAGCGGTGCGCGGAGATGCTTCTGGAGCTGAGGGACGAGCTGGAACGGAATCTGTATATTGACGCTGTGGTAAAAGAATACGGAGGACGCTACGGGATCAGCAGCGAGGATCTGAGGAGAAGGGTAAACACTCTTGCCCTGAAGGGGACGCCGGCAGAGAACAGGCTCCGTCCAAAGCCGTCCTCTTCCGAGAAAAAGAAAAGAGATTCAGCTTCCGCCCAGGCTCAGAAGCTGATGCTGACCTGGCTTGTGACATATCCCGGAATTTTTGACGAAGCCGAAAAATATCTTTCCCCGGAGGATTTTACAGTGCCCTTATACCGTGAGGTGGCGGAAATGCTTTTCGAACAGAAAAAGCAGGGAGATGTGAATCCGGCCAGGCTTCTGAACAGCTTTCCGGACAGCGACGAGCAGCGGGAGGCGGCGTCTCTGTTTAACACATCCATTCATCTGGAAAATCAAAAAGAGCAGGAGCAGGCATTCGCGGATACGCTTCTGCGGATCAAAACAGAAAGTCTTGCCGAAAAAAACCGCAGATGGGATCCGACAGATCTTCAGGGCCTGCAGGAACTTTTAAAAGCAAAAAAAGAATTGGAAGAACTTGGGCGGAAACGCCGGGAACTGCATATTTCTTTTGAATAAGGATAAAATATAAACACTATATGGAGGGATTAGGTACCTATGGAAATGAATATGGGTAAATTCAGTGAAAAACTGGTAGAACTTCTGGAGCTGGCAAAAAAGAAAAAGAATGTGCTGGAATATCAGGAGATCAACGATTTTTTTAAGGATCAGCCTCTGGAAGTCAGCCAGATGGAAAAGGTCTTTGACTTTCTGGAAGCCAGCGGAGTGGATGTTCTTCGCTTTGCAGGGAGTGACGAAGAGCTGATCTTGGACGACGACGTGGATATGGATAAGCTGGATGAAGAGGAAGAGGTGGAGCTGGACAAGATCGACCTTTCTGTTCCCGAGGGAGTGAGCATTGAGGATCCTGTCCGCATGTATCTGAAAGAAATCGGAAAGGTGAGCCTTCTTACCGCGGATGAGGAGATCGAGCTGGCAAAGCGCATGGAGCAGGGCGACGAGGCGGCCAAAAAGCGCCTGGCGGAAGCCAATCTCCGTCTGGTGGTGAGCATCGCGAAGCGTTATGTGGGACGCGGTATGCTGTTCCTGGATCTGATCCAGGAAGGAAATCTGGGCCTGATTAAGGCGGTGGAAAAATTTGATTACCGCAAAGGATATAAATTCAGCACCTACGCGACCTGGTGGATCCGTCAGGCCATTACCAGAGCTATTGCCGACCAGGCCAGAACCATCCGTATTCCGGTGCATATGGTGGAAACCATCAACAAGCTGATCCGCGTGTCCCGTCAGCTCCTGCAGGAGCTCGGGCGTGAACCTACCCCGGAGGAGATCGCCGAGGAGATGGATATGTCGGTGGACCGCGTCCGTGAAATCCTCAAAATTTCCCAGGAGCCGGTTTCTCTGGAAACGCCTATCGGCGAGGAGGAGGACAGTCATCTGGGCGACTTTATCCAGGACGATAATGTTCCGGTTCCTGCCGACGCGGCGGCCTTTACCCTTTTGAAGGAGCAGCTCATTGAGGTTCTGGGAACTCTTACAGAGAGAGAACAGAAGGTTCTGCGCCTCCGTTTCGGACTTGACGACGGACGGGCCCGCACTCTGGAAGAGGTTGGAAAGGAATTTAACGTTACCCGCGAGAGAATCCGTCAGATCGAGGCCAAGGCGCTCCGCAAGCTGCGCCATCCCAGCCGCAGCCGGAAGCTGAAGGATTATCTGGATTAAGGGGCACAGGGATGCAGTTATCTTTAAGACTGTCCGCTGTTGCGGATATGGTGACGGAAGGAAACCGGCTGGTAGATGTGGGATGTGATCATGGATATCTGCCGGTGTACCTGATACTGAATAATAGAATTCCCTCCGCGATCGCCGCGGATGTGGGAAAAGGCCCTTTGTCCAGAGCGCAGGAGCATATCGGCAGGTATGGACTGGGAGCGTACATAGAAACAAGACTTTGCGACGGCCTTCACGGAATCGGCTGTGATGAGGGCGACACCCTGGTCCTCGCGGGGATGGGCGGCCCCTTGATGGAGCGCATCCTTGGGGAGGGAAAAGAAGCTCTCTCCGGCTTCCGGGAGCTGATCCTGCAGCCCCAGTCGGACGTGCCTCATCTTCGCCGCTTTCTACTGGAGAAGGGTTTTCAGATCGTCCGGGAGGAGTTTGTCCGGGAAGAAGGAAAATTTTATCCCATTATGAAAGCTGTTCCTGTATATGGGAAGGATGGCGAGAGGGAGAATGCAGACGACTGGACGGAGGAGGAGCTTTTGTTCGGCCGGTTTCTTCTGCGGGGAAAGCACCCCGTACTGAAGGAGTACCTCCGGCGGGAGCTGAGGATCCGTCAGGAGATCCTGGATCAGCTTACCGGCGCCGTGTCTCTCAGCGGAGACGCCCGGAAGCGAAAAATAGAAGTAGAGGAGGAAAAACGGCAGATTCTTGCCGCCTTAAATCAATATGAAAGTGAATGAACTGACAGCCTGGCTGGAAAACCAATATCCAGGCCGGATGGCGGAGGATTGGGACAACGTAGGGCTCCTTGTAGGCGACGACAGCGCGGAGGTCTCTCATGTGTTTCTTGCTCTGGACTTGACGGAACAGACCCTTGAGGAGGCGCTGGAGGCCGGGGCGGATATGGTGATCACCCATCATCCCATGATCTTTCATGGAATGAAAAAGATCAATAATCATGATTTTACAGGCCGGAAGGTTCTGACGCTGATCCGCCGCGGGATCCAGTATTACGCCATGCACACCAATTATGATATTCTCGGAATGGCGGAGCTCAGCGCGGACTATCTGAAGCTGAAGGACCGTCAGGTGCTGACTGTTACAGAAGAAACCGGGAGCGGACAGGAAGGCCTTGGAAGAGTGGGCGTTCTTCCGCGCAGGATGACTCTGCGTGAGTGCGGTGAATTTGTAAAAGATGCCTTTGCTCTTCCCGACGTCCGGATTTATGGTGATCCGGATATGCCGGTGGAGAAGGCGGCGGTGTGCACAGGAAGCGGAAAGAGCCTTCTTGGGGATGTATTCGCAAAGGGCGCCCAGGTGTACATCACCGGGGATGTTGACTATCATACCGGGATCGACGCTGTGGCCCAGGGACTTGCGATCATCGACGCTGGTCATTACGGCACGGAATATATTTTTATGGACGCCATGAAAAAAACTTTGAGCGCGCGGTATCCGGAGCTGAAAATATCATGCGCGAAGATCAGAGCCCCATATACTGTATTGTGTCAGGAGTGAGAACAGGAGGTTTCAGGACGATATGGAGCAGACAGCAAAAGTAACGATCGGGGAAAGGACAGAGGAGTATCCCCTGGGAACCAGCTACGCGGACATTGTAAAGAAATACCAGACAGATGAAAAGGCGCCGGTGATTCTTGTTACAGTAAACGGGAAACTGAGGGAGCTTCATAAAAAACTGAAAAAAGACTGTACCATCGAGTTTGTGACCACAAGGGATCCGATCGGACATAAAACATACAAAAGAAGCGCCTGCCTGATCCTGCTGAAGGCCATTTATGACGTGGCGGATCATCATTGTATTGACAAGGTGGTGATCCACTACTCCGTAGGTTCCGGGTATTATTTTACCATAGAGGGATCGGTTGTCCTTGACCAGAGGTTCCTGGATCAGGTGAAGGAACAGATGAAGGCGATCGTGAGGGCGGAGATCCCGATCATCAAGCGTTCGGTGGGAACGGACGAGGCCATCGCCCGGTTTCACAGACACCGGATGTATGATAAGGAGAAGCTGTTCCGTTACCGCAGGGTATCCAGAGTGAATCTGTACAGTATCGGAGAGTACGAGGATTATTTTTACGGATTTATGGCCAACCATTCCGGATATATCAAATATTTCGACCTGAAGCTCTATGACGACGGCTTTGTACTGGAGCTGCCGGAGAGCAGCGCGCCGGATGTGATCCCGCCTTTTGCCCCGGAGGAGAAAATTTTCCGGGTGCAGAAGGAATCCAAGGAGTGGGGAGAAAAAATGGACATTTCCTGTGTGGGCGATCTGAACGACCGGATTACCCGGGAGGGGATCCGGAGCATCCTTTTGGTCCAGGAGGCGCTGCAGGAAGCCAAAATTTCCGATATTGCGGAGCAGATCAAAAAAGCGGGAAATAAAAAATTCGTGATGATCGCGGGCCCCTCCTCCTCGGGGAAAACAACCTTCTCCCACAGGCTTTCCATTCAGCTCATGGCCCACGGAATGAGACCGCATCCCATCGCGGTGGATAATTATTTTGTCAACAGAGACCAGACCCCGCTGGATGAATACGGTGAAAAAAATTACGAGTGCCTGGAGGCCATCGACGTAGAACAGTTTAATAAAGACATGCTGGCCCTTTTGAGCGGAGAGCGTGTAGAGCTTCCGGTTTTTAATTTTAAGACAGGGCTGAGGGAATACAGAGGGGATTATCTCACGCTTGGCAGAGACGACGTTCTTGTGATCGAGGGAATACACGGGCTGAATGATCAGCTCAGCTATGCGCTTCCTGTGGAAAACAAATTCAAAATTTATATCAGTGCTCTGACGCAGCTTTCTGTTGACGAGCATAACAGAATTCCCACAACGGACGGGCGGCTGATCCGGAGAATCGTCAGGGACGCCAGAACAAGAGGTATTTCCGCTAAGGACACTATCGCGCGATGGCCCTCTGTGAGGCGTGGAGAGGAGGAGAATATCTTCCCTTTCCAGGAGCAGGCGGACGTGATGTTCAATTCCGCTCTCGTATATGAGCTGGCCTGTCTGAAGCTGTACGCGGAGCCGCTCCTTTTCAGCATCAGTAAAGAAGAGCCGGAATATGTGGAGGCCAAACGCCTCCTGAAGTTTTTTGATTATTTTGTGGCGGTGCCCAGCGAGGAAGTGCCTCATAACTCCATCCTGAGAGAATTCGTCGGGGGAAGCTGCTTTGATGTATAGATTATAAATTTTTCTTTACTTCAAAATAAAAGCGTGATAGAATAGCTTTTGCGCAACCAGGACAGGTGATCGCGGCTGTACAGACGAAAGGGTGCAGACGAGGAAAGTCCGGGCTTCACAGGGCAGGATGCCGGATAACGTCCGGTGGAGGCGACTCCCAGACCAGTGCAACAGAAATAAACCGCCTTCCTGCGGGAAGGTAAGGGTGGAAAGGCAGTGTAAGAGACTACCGCCGTTGTGGTAACAGAACGGGCACATGTAAACTCCATTCGAAGCAAGACCGAAAAGAAAGCGATACGGCTGCCCGTCGTGCTTTCAGGTGGGTCGCTGGAGCCATCTGGCAACAGATGGCCTAGATAGATGATCACCCAACGACATAACCCGGCTTATCGTTCTGGTTGCCGATCAGAAAAAAGAAAATGTTGGGAAAATTATAATAGCTTTGTTCTGTTATAGTGTGGAATAAGGAAAAGGGGATTTTTCTCCAATAGCCTCAAAAAATTTTATAGGACTGCTTTGAATCCCGAGGGACTCAGGGCAGTCCTTATTATATGGAAATCTAAAACAGACATAGTTGTTTACTACAGCAAGATATTACCCTCTCTTTACCGACCGTATGTGCTTTTGTACAGAGAGGGTATCCTTTATATACAAAAGATATCCTGGTGAATATGATATTATTTGAAGAATTCTGTATAATAAAAAGTTGAAAAGGCGAAAGGTTTTAAACAGTTGTTATTAATGCTGTTGCATAGCACTTGTTTGAAAATGTGCGAAACATAATGCGTAAAGTGATAGATAAAAGAATAAATAAGAAATAAAATGCTTAAACTTTGCAAATTTGTGTGAAT
>DSLMC04103__coassemble_507_pt1 | contig 29612 bp, 27 predicted proteins | sample DSLMC04103__metabat2_high_PE_018 | metagenome-assembled genome bin DSLMC04103 | reverse complement strand
GAAATATATTCTTCTGCAATAATTCGGTATTGTTCAGGAAATACATAATCAATTTTTTCTTCATCTGGAACCTCCAATGCGAAATGCTTCAATGTATCAAAATCGATATTCAGATAAATTTTTTTGGTATTAAGATTTGTGTGACCAAGCACATCTTTCATTACATGCATAGGAGTATTGTTATGTAAGAGATTGCTTGCCAGCAAATGTCTTAAAGCATAAGGTCAGTGTTTCCGTTTTGATATATCAACACCGGAGATTTTAAAATATTTTGTGACAATAGAATGCATCTGGCTGGCAAAAATCATACCATAATTATTCTTTAACCCTATAAAAAGCAGGTCAGAATCACACGAAGATCTGGAAGTGCGAAGGTAATCAATAAGAGCGAATTTTATATTGACCAGTAAAGGAAGCTGATTAAATGCACCTGTTTTGAACTGGCTAAATTCAATCGTATTGCGTTCCCAGTGAATTTCTGAAAGCTTTAATCGACAAATATCACCTGAACGCATACCTAGTTCAGCGGCAAGCAGAACTACAATCAGATCACGTTTGCCCTTGACTGTACTATTATCAATACAGGAAACCAGTTTCCTTACTTCCTCTTCAGAATAAAAGGAAAGTATCCGGTCACGTTTATTTGTTACGATAACAGGAAAAACTTCCCTGCCAGAATAAAGAATGAGTCCCTGTGCATACAGAAAGTTAAAAAAATGGCGGAGAATAAATGTTTTTCCACTTTTAGTGAAAGTAGAAAGGGATGAGACGTTTTCCATAAATCCCACGACATGCTTTTGCAAACATAGATTAATAGATTCAATGCCCTGATCGCCAAGATAGTTGCAAAAAGCTGTGACCGTAACACGTTTACTGCGCATAGTTTCAAAAGCTTTTTCTTCGAACTCGTCCAGACTCAGATATTGATCAATAATGTTTTGATATTTTGGATAGCGTAAAATGATTTTTGTTTTCTTTGACATAAGCTATACCTCCTTTTCTTAGAGGATACAACTATATGTAGATTATGTAGAGTAGATAAAAGAAAAAACGAACAGATACAGCTGCATAAAGATGATTTTACATAATATAATACTTTTCATAAGACGAGACCCCTGTGCTGGTAAATAAGGACGGCCATCCTGCTGGAAGCAAAAGTTATATATGGTTTTATCGGACGGGGCAGATGTATGCAACCCGGCAGATCATCCTGTATGAGTACCAGAAGACGCGCACTGCCAGTCATCCCAGAGAATTCCTTAGGGATTTCAAAGGGATATGCGTTACGGATGGATACCAGGTTTACCACACGATCGAAAATGAGCGGGAAGACCTGAAGATCGCCGGATGCTGATCCCATGAGAGGCGGAGGTTTGACGAAGCTGTAAAAGCGCTACCTAAGGAAAAGCAGAAGGACAGCCGCGCATACCTTGCACTGACTATGATCCAGGCAATCTGCCGGAAAGAAAAGCAGTTAAAAGAACTTTCTGCAAAAGAACGGCAGAACCGCCACCAGTTGAGCGTCAGGCCACTGGTGGCGGCTTATTTCACATGGGTAGGGGAAAACCTTCCGAAAGTGCCGCAGAAGAACAAAACCGGTGAGAGATTTAACTATTCATTCAACCAGGAAAAATGTCTGAAGGTCTTCCTGGACGACGGAGAAGTCCCGATTGATAATACTGCGGCGGAGCGATCCATCCGGGGATTCTGCATCGGGAAAAAGAACTGGGTGATGATCGCTACAGCTGCCGGAACCAAATCCAGTGCCATCATCTATAGCATTGCAAAAACAGCAAAAGCAAACAATCTGAAACCATAATCGGCTATATCTTTCTCTCTACTAGGGCAGACTAGGGACTTGCACCCATTAGAAACGTGCGCCGCTAGGCGCACTACAAAAACTGCCAGCAGGACTTTCCTGCTGGCAGAAAATTTTATATTTTCTTGCATAAACCGCCGCAAGACAGCCTTCTCTTCTACCGCTCTCTGTGCATCTTTCCCGCGATTTTCGCCAGGTACGCTCCTCCCGGCATACGGGATAATTTTTCTCTGGAAGGCCCTTCCAGGAGCAGATATACAAGAAGGTAGGTTACAGCCGCCAGCGCAATGGCGAGGATCAGGCAGACCGCGTTGGATTGGATCAGCCTGTATAATCCGTAATATACCAGCCCGGCCACCGCGCACATGGGAACGGAGGCCAGTATGGGGTTCAGGTACGCGCTCTTCCATGGATTCTTATATTTCAGATACTTTTTCATGGCAATGTCATTGAGAACGCACACGACCACCGCGTAAATGATCATAGCTACAAGAAGCGCGTAAATGCCAAGATCCGTAAACACAAGGAGCAGCACCACCGCCACAACATCCACCACAAGAGCAATGGCTGCGGTGATCATCGGGATTTTCGGTTTTCCGATCCCCTGAAGCACGCCGTTGGAGATATTGGACATTCCGTTCAAAAGGATCGTAAAGGATCCCAGCATCAGAAGTCTGCCCGCCACGCCGTTGGTTCCCCCGAACAGGAAAGAAACAATGGGCTGAGACAGAGTGGCCAGTCCCACCGCGCAGGGAACCGAGATAAACATCGAGAGCTGTACGGTCTGATCGATCCTGCGCCTTGTCTCCTTCATATCCTTTATGGCATAAAGAGCGGAAATTTCCGGGATCATGGAGGTAGGAGCCGCGCTGGACAGGGTAAGCGGTATATTGATAATGCTCATAAAATAAGTGGCATACTCCGCATACATCATACTGATCGCGTCGGCGTCCGCTCCCTGGCGTCCCAGAATTTCTGAATAAAGAACGCCGTTCAGATATCCGTTTACATTATAAATAAACGCGCTGAGGATAATGGGCGATACGATCAGGACGATCAGCTTGAGGATCTGTCCGTAGGACTGTTCCCTGTGGGAGCGGTCCCTTTCTACCCGGGTACGGATCCCTTTCCGGTTCAGTCCGTATACCAGGAGCATGAATATAAGAGCGATCACCACTCCCGCCGTCGTTCCTACTGTGGAGCCTGCCGCTCCCCATTTTGCAGTCTGCCCGTCTGTACCGTCTGACAGATATTTGATAAAAAGCCACGCCGCCAGCAGGCTCACCGCCGCGTTAAATATCTGCTCCAGGATCTGGGATACCGAGGTAGGCAGCATGTTTTGGAAAGCCTGAAAATACCCGCGGTACACTCCGAGAATACCGGAGAGGAAAATGGTGGGCGACAGGATCTGAAGGGCCAGCACCGCGTTCGGCTGGTTGCTGGGAATGATAAACCTGGCCCCGAACAGACAGATCAGGGCAACCACGCCGCCCACTGCGGCCGCGTAGATCATAGCTCCCCGGAAAATCTTCTGAGCGTTTTTGTAGTCCCTCAAAGCCACCCTCTCGGAGATCAGCTTCGACACTGCCTGGGGGATACTGAAGGACGCGATCATCAGAAGGATCATGTAAGCGTTCTGGGCAAGGCTGATATAGCCCATTCCCATATTCCCCACAATGGCGGAGAGAGGGCTTTTATAGAGAAGCCCTATGATCTTGGAGATCATTGCCGCGATCATCAGAAAGGACGCGTTCCTCACTAAATTATTTTTCTGTTTCATACCCTCTCCTCTATTCCTGACGCGGACCGCCGCCGGAACTGTCCGTACTCTTTTCCACTGTTTCTTCTGTATCCGAAAAAACGGCTCCCGGCGGGTTGGAAACAAACGGATTTTCCGCTGTATTTTCCGTCACCCATCCGTCTTCATCCTGCTGCCGGGATCTCCCGCCGATATTTTCGATCTGCCAGTCAACAGGGTCCAGTCCGTTTTCACTGAGGAAACGATTTGTCCTGCTGAAGTGACCGCACCCGAAAAACCCCCGAAAAGCGGACAGCGGACTGGGATGAGGTGCTTCCAATATCAGATGATTGGGATTCGTCAGCATGGAGCGCTTCATCTGGGCCGGCCTGCCCCACAGCAAAAATACGATCGGCCTGTCCTGCTCATTCAGCACACGGATAGCCGCGTCTGTAAACTGCTCCCATCCGATCCCCCGGTGGGAATTAGCCTGGTGCGCCCGCACTGTCAGCACGGTATTCAGAAGGAGAACGCCCTGACGGGCCCATTTCTCCAAATTTCCGTTATCCGGTATATAACAGCCCAGATCGTCGTGAAGCTCCTGATAAATATTCACCAGAGAAGGCGGAATCTCTACGTTTTCCCTGACAGAGAAGCACAGCCCCTGGGCCTGTCCGTCATTGTGATAGGGATCCTGTCCTAAAATCACCACCTTCACCTGACTTAATGGAGTCAGATGGAAGGCGTTAAAAATTTCATCTGCCGGAGGAAAAATTTTCCTCGTCCGGTATTCCTGCATAATTGTCTTATATAATTTCACATAATATGGCTGGTGAAATTCATCCTTAAGCGCGTCCAGCCACTCTCCTGACAAAGGAGCCATATTTTCACCTCTTTTATCTTCGAACAGAGACCTTTCTTTCTGCCAGATACTCCTTCACCTGGGCGATCTCCAGTTCTTTGTAATGGAATAACGACGCCGCAAGGGCGGCGTCCGCGCCCCCGGCGGTCAGAGCATCATAAAAATGCTCAAGTGTTCCGGCTCCCCCTGAGGCGATCACCGGAATAGAAACCGCGTCGGCCACCGCCCGGGTCAGAGGAATATCGTATCCCGCCTTTGTCCCGTCGCAGTCCATGCTGGTCAGGAGAATCTCCCCTGCTCCCAGGGCTTCCGCCTTTTTTGCCCATTGAAGGGCGTCGATCCCCGTATCCAGACGGCCGCCGTGCTTGTAAATATTCCAGCCGCCGTCCTCCCGCCTTTTGGCGTCGATGGCCACTACCACGCACTGGCTTCCGAACTTGTCCGCCGCCTCCGTGATCAGCTCCGGCCTGTCAATGGCGGCGGAATTTACAGAAATTTTGTCCGCGCCTTCCCTCAGAAGCTTCTTAAAATCCTCGATCGTCCGGATACCGCCGCCCACCGTAAAAGGAATGAATACGTTCGCCGCCACCTGGCGCACCATCTCCGTCACGGTGTCTCTGCCCTGGCAGGAAGCGGTGATATCCAGAAACACCAGCTCGTCCGCCCCCGCCGCGTCATAGGCTTTCGCGATCTCCACCGGATCTCCGGCGTCCTTCAGATCCACAAAATTCACGCCCTTCACTACCCGTCCATCGTTCACATCAAGGCAGGGAATAATTCTTTTTGTAAACATCTCAGCATCCCTCCCTTTCAAGCTTCGCGAAATTCTCCAAAATTTTCAGTCCCATTCTGCTGCTCTTTTCCGGGTGGAACTGGCAGGCAAAAACATTCTCCTTCTCCACCGAGGCGTGGATACAGGTTCCGTACTCCGCAACCGCCTTTACGATCTCCGGCTCCCCGGCCTGAAGATAGTAGGAATGGACAAAATACACATAGGTATCCTCCGGAATTCCCCGGAACAGTCTGCCGCCGTTCTGAAGATGAAGGGAATTCCAGCCCATATGCGGAATTTTCAGTCCGGGAGACGGGGGAATCTTCAGAATCTTCCCTTTCAGAATCCCCAGTCCCTCCACCCCGGGGCTTTCCTCGCTGCTCTCAAAAAGGAGCTGAAGTCCAAGGCAGATTCCCAGAAACGGCTTCCCTTCTTTTATCATATCCTGAATCACAGGAACCAGTCCGAATTTATGGAGATTCGACATAGATTCCCCGAAGCTTCCCACACCGGGAAGGATGACCTTATCCGCCTTCCTGAGTATCTCCGGCTCCCGGGAAACTACAGGCTCCTCTCCCAGATGGATCAGGGCCTTTTCCACACTTTTGATATTTCCTGCGTCATAATCAATAATACCTATCATCATTACACATCCTGTCTTTTTTCATGTAAACAAGTATAACCCAAAAAATGACAGATGCAAAGGGATTTCTTTACATCTGTCGATTTTTCTTTATCCGTTCAGCCATACAGTGGACGGAAAGCATAAAACATGCCTGCATGTTTTTGCGAGCGGACATCTGTATGAGCTGAGCGCCCGTTTATGAGTAAAACAGTGGCGTCAGCCACAGTAAGCACGCAGTGCGGTTTTACGAATGGCGCAGGCTGAACGGATACATTGTTTCCTATTGCCCGCTCCCGTTATCCAGAGTAAACCAGAATTCCACGCCGTTGTCATAATTCTGCACTCCGTATTCCTGATGAAAGCTTTCCATGATAGCCTTGACAATAGAAAGGCCGATTCCGCTTCCTCCGTATTCCCGCGTCCGTGCCTTGTCCACTTTATAAAATTTATTCCAGAGATTGGGAATATCTGATTCCGGGATGGGCGTTCCTGTATTGAAAACAGAAATCCTTACCCTGTTCTCCTCTCTGCAGATACAGATCTCAATTTCTTTTTCTCCCTCCAGATGATTCAGCGCGTTGCTCACATAGTTGGTGACGACCTCCTCTGTCTTAAACTCATCCGCCCATACATACACCGGTCCGTCCGCCTCAAAGCTTACCTTTGCCTCCTTCTGCTGGATCATGATATCCATGGACTGGAGCACGCCTCTGATCAGGCTTACAATATCAAACCTTTCCATGGCTACCTCGTCGCGGCCTTCCTCAAGCTGGTTCAGCGTCAGAAGATTCTTCACCAGCTTATTCATCTTGGATGCCTCGTCCATGATCACGTCACAGTAAAATTCCCGGCTCTCAGGATCCTCAGAAATATTCTCCTTCAAGCCCTCCGCATATCCTTGCACGAGGGCGATGGGAGTTTTCAGCTCATGAGATACATTATTGAGAAATTCCCGGCGCATCTGGTCGATCCGGATTTTGCTTTCAATATCTTTTTGAAGCTCATTGTTGGCGGACTTCAGTTCTGAGATCGTTTTTTCAAGCTGAAGAGACATCCTGTTGAAATTCTCCCCCAGCAGATCGATCTCATTTCCCGCCCGGCTCTCATACTTCGCGTCAAAGTCAAGGTCGCTCATTTTCTTTGAAAGGAGAGTCAGCTCGCTGATGGGCCGCGTGATACGCTGGGTAAGGATCCAGATCGCCAGACCGCTGATCAGGATGATCGCGATTCCCACATAAAAATAGAAGCTGTTGGAAATGGATACGCTCTCGCGGATACTTTCCAGCGGCGTCCGGATCAGAAAATAGAACTGCTCCCCGATGGTGCCCCAGCTTTCCACATAATCCATCTCCGCGAACCGGTCGCTGACCTGCTGGATCACATAGGTATCAGTGCTTTCCAGTATCCTCTGCTTTCCTTTATTCTGGTCAAGATCGTAAGCATAGCCGATCAGACGGTTTTCCAGCATGTCGTCGTTGCTTCCCAGAGAAACGACCTCCTGGCCGTCCCATGTCATCACGGTCCAGGAAAGATTTTTCTCCGAGCTGGACTTATACAGTTTATCCGGGATCTCAGCCGCCCAGGTTCCGTCGGAGTTTTCCCAGATATTCAGTGATTCCAGATTTTTTACGGCGGTTTTCAGAACTTCAGTTTTTTTGCTGATATAATACTGTTCCAGGAACAGCCCGTTTACCAAAGTGATCATAAAAAGCGACAAAAGAAGAAGTCCGATGAACAGCGCGGCGATCTGCCGCCTTAACGGGTGGAACCTCCGGGCTTTTTTGCTGCGGTTCCCTGCAAAAGCTCTCATTTTTTCTCCTTTCATGGCGCACTGGCTGCGCCAATAATGGTAGATTTGGAAGTTTACTTCCAAACTTCTTCTACCTCAAATTTATATCCCATGCCCCAGACGGTTTTTATATATTCGCCTTTGTCGCCCATCTTGCTCCTCAGCTTTTTCACATGGGTGTCAATGGTGCGGGCGTCCCCGAAATAATCGTAATTCCATACGGAATTCAGAATCTTTTCTCTGGAGAGAGCGATGCCCTCATTCTCCAGAAAATAGGTCAGAAGCTCAAATTCCTTAAAGCTTAATTCCATAGGCTGCCCGTCCACTGTTGCCTGGTGAGCCGCCTTGTCGATCACGATTCCTCCCGCGGAGAGAATATTCTCCGCCATATCCTGTCCCGTCCGTCTGAGGATGGCCTCCACTCTCGCCACAAGGATCTTGGGACTGAAGGGTTTGGAGATGTATTCGTCCACTCCCAGGTCGAATCCCAGAAGCTCATCCCTCTCGTCGCCCCTGGCCGTCAGCATAATGATGGGGATTTTTGATTCCTTGCGTATTTCACGGCAGACCTCCCAGCCGTCCATTTTCGGCATCATGACATCCAGAATGATCAGGGCGATATCTTTTTCTTTATAAAAAACATCCATGGCCTCCTCTCCGTCCCCGGCCTCAAGCACCTGGAAATTTTTCTTTACGAGAAAGTCCTTTACCAGCTTCCTCATCCGGCTTTCATCATCTACAACAAGAATTTTCAGAGTGTCCATATCTGTCTCCTCCAGCTTTGATTATTTTCTTCCCGGCAGCATTTCCATACAAAGGATAATACGGCCGTCATTCCGCTATCTGCTACTATTATAAACACAGAAGAAATCTGTGTACAGAAAAAATCGGGGCTTTTGTCCCCAACCTCTGTATGTACATTTATCATAGCAGAGATTTATGATGGAAATGTGAACATACAAATACGTTTTTGGAACCTGAGGGTTTATTTTTAATTTTTTTCTCAAAATTGAATCCTTTTCCGTCTCCGGCCCGTCTAATAAGTGTAACAGCTAATTACAAAAGCTTTTTCATTCACAAGCCTGACCGGTCATTAAACAGGGGGAACACATCATGACGGAACATTTACTGCGAAAAGCAAAACGGGGTGATCCCGACGCTTTCTGCTCTCTGATGGATACACAGATGCAGAGCATGTACAAAATAGCGCGGACTTATCTGAAAAATGACGAGGACGCGGCGGACGCTATTCAGGACACGATCTTATCCTGTTACGAAAATCTTCTCAGCCTGAAAAACAACCGCTACTTTAAAACCTGGCTTACAAAAATACTGATCAACAAATGCAGCGATATACGGAAGCGCAAAAAACGGATGGTGTATTCCGATATACTTCCCGAGGGCGCCGTCTATGAGGAAGATTATGAAACCGCCGAATGGAATCAGGTTCTGGCTCCTCTTGACGAGAAATACCGCCCGGTCCTGCTTCTGTATTATATGGAAGGCTTTAATACAAAAGAGATCGGAGAGATCCTGAATCTGAAAGTCAGCACGGTAAAGACAAGGCTTCAAAGAGGCCGCCAGATGCTTGCCCAGGAATATCACTACAACATAAAGGAGGAACGCGCATGAGATTTACATACAATTTTGACAACGAAAAAAATATACAGGATAAGCTTGGACAGGACGCGGAAATTCCGGCAGTGGTCCACGAAAAGGTAACAAAAGCGTACCGCATGATCGAAAACCGGACGGTGGTTCCCAAACAGGCTCCCAGGGATCCCTGGCGCTGGATGAAGACGGGCGGAAAAATCGCGGGCGGTCTCGCCGCGTGCCTGGCCGCAGCCTTCGTTTTCTGTGTCGCGAATCCTGTCATGGCACGGGAGCTTCCTCTGATCGGAGGTATTTTTGAACAGCTTCAGGATAAAGTAAGCTTTTTTGGTGATTTTGCGGACAAAGCCACTGTTCTGGAGGAGCCCTCCGGCGTATCCGGAAATACGGATTCAGAGGAAGCCTCTGAACAGTCCTCCTCCGAGGCCTCCGGCGAAGACGGAGCGGACGCTTCCGGGATGGCCTACACCAAAACATCCGGCGATCTGACAGTCTCCTTCTCGGAGATCTACGCCAACGACCAGGCGATCTATCTCACGATGTCTATGAAAACAGAGGATACATTCCCGGAGACCATGGTCGGACTGGACGGAAAACCGATCATGGGTCTGGAGGCTTCCACAGCCTTTGATTTCAAAGAGAGCGACAGCCCGGACGGAAATATTCAGTATTATAACCTGGAGGGAGCTTTCCTGGACGACCACACCTACTCCTGTATTCTCCGTATCGATCTGGCGGAGGCGGCCAAAGATTTCTCCGAATACAATGAGCAGTATGATCTTATGACTCAGCAGGTGCTGGACGAAATGGGAGTGACCCAGGACGACCTGGATGACGAAACAGAGGAAGGATATGCTCTTCTGACAGAATTCGTGAATACCGTCAGTGAAAGGGGAGGCGCTCTGCAGTCCTACATTAAAACCATTGAGATTCCCGACTCCTTCCTTCTTACCCTGGATATCAGCAAGGTGGAGGGAAGCATTCCTCAGGATGAAATCGATCCCAACGCGTCGGCGGAAGAATATTATGAGCTTTCCACATATACCTTTGAAGGCGGGTGGAGCTTTGAGATTCCGGTGACCATAGACACCACCCAGACGGAAACTCTTGAGATCAATGAGACAAATGAAAACGGAATCGGCCTGAAATCCATTGTCAGGACGCCCTATGAGCTTACCGTATATGAACTGTACGAGGAAGGCGCGGACAGCGACAGCTTCCTGGTCGCTCTGGACGCGGACGGAAACAAGCTTCCTTATAACGAGTCCAACGGAAATACAAACAATTTCGCCATCCAGGACCGCGACATTTCCACTGTGGATATTTATATACTGGATTATGTACAGTATATGGACGAACTGAAAGGCGAAGATAATTATAATAACAACGAAACGAAGCCGGAAGGCGAAAAATGGAGCGATCTGCTGGATCAGCACGCGAAATACCACACAACCGTTCATTTCGAACAGTAAAACCGGACAGATCATCTGCAGAAAACGTACAGGCCAGTATGAAAAACAGCATGAAGGGCACAGACCGCCCTTCATGCTGTTTTTTCTTGACGGAAAACACGTTATTATATATGATAATGATATCAGGGGACAAATAGCCAAAAATCCAATGCAAGCCTGCCTGCAGGGGGATTTTTGAATACTTGGCCCACTCAAAGAAGGGCAGAAAGGAGGGGATCAGGTTGGAGGATTCCTATGTATTAAAATTAAAAAGCAGGAAATTTTCCGACTTTTACCTCTGTTTTTTCGGTTATTCGAAATGCGACCCTCTTCACTGCTTCGGCCCTGCCGTAAGGCCAAACTACATTCTTCATCTGATCACTTCAGGCAAGGGCAGATACCAGGTAGGCGGCCGTCAGTTTTCCCTGGGAAAGGGAGAAGGCTTTCTGATCGAGCCCAACGTCCAGACCTTCTATCAGGCGGACGCCGGGGATCCATGGTCTTACGTCTGGATCGGCTTTGACGGCAAACGGGCGGACGAATACTTGGCCGACGTTGGGATCAGCGGCGAACGTCCCACCTTCCGCTGTTCAGATTTCCAGGAACTAAAGGCCATGACTGTGCAGGCGCTGAAAAACAATACCTATAGTGTAGAAAATGATTTTCTCAGAGAAAGTTTTCTCTACTCTTTTTTTGCGGTTCTGGCAAGAGACGCGCAGCGTCTGGCTCCGGTCCCGGTAAACGACAAGGAAAATATCTATGTGAGAAAAGCTGTGGAGTACATACAAAACAACTACTTCAACAATATCCGCATCACAGATATCGCCGGATATATCGGTATCGGGCGCGGCTATCTGCATACTCTGTTTACGAAATATCTGCAGATCTCTCCCCAGGAATATCTTATCAGCTACCGCGTCTCCCGGGCTGCGGAGCTTTTGTCCGTTTCCGAGTATTCCATTGAAGAAATCGCCCTTTCCTGCGGTTACGCGGATCCGCAGGTATTCCGGAGATTATTTAAGAAAAAAACGGGCATGTCTCCTTCCTCATACAGAAAAACAGAAAGAAAGAACAATGAAGCTTCCCAAAAGAAGGAGATTCTGGACGAGATATGATCCGCTCTTTTCCCCGGTGATCCTACAGACATTTTACCTGTTTTTTCTGACATGAGAATCTGTATGAACAGGAAGATTCATTTATAATAAGCTTCAGTAAAAATAAATGGAGAAGGGGAATGTAAAGATGAATTCTTCAAAGAGCTTTTTTATAAAAAGATGTATCATGATGCTGACTGGAATCCTGTTTATCAGTATCTGCGTAGGCTGCTTCCGGCTGAGCGCCTTCGGCGTAGACGCTTTCACCTGTATGAATCTGGGAATCAGCGGATATCTCGGCATGAGCTTCGGCACCTGGCAGCTCATCATGAACGCCGGGATTCTTGTGGTGGTATTCTTCACTGTCAGGAAATGCATTGGAGCGGGAACCATCGTAAACATGGTCTGCGTTGGATATGGAGCGGACTTCATCTGCTGGATAGTGCAGGATGTATTCAAAATTCATATGAGCCTGCCCCTGCGGATCGCGGCTCTGATAGTCGGCTGTCTTTTTGCCGGACTTGGAGTGGCTTTCTACATGGTGGCGGAAATGGGGATCGCGCCCTATGACAGCGTGGCTCTGATCATTGAAAAGGCAACCCGGGGGAAAATCCCTTTTCAGTATGCCCGCGTCCTCAGTGATGTAACTGTAGTAGTGATCGGCGTTGTATTCTGCCTGATGGCCGGAAACGATCTGTGGCTGATCATCGGGATCGGGACGCTGTGCAACGCGTTTTTTAACGGCCCGCTGATACAGTTCTTCAAAACCCATATCAGCGAGCCGCTGCTGAAAAAATAATCCGATTTACGCCAGGGCCTTTCCAAGGGCCCTGCAGTTTTCTGTTGCTTCGTCGTCCGGCTCCTCCTGGCAGATCACATAATCAGCCGCCAGAACCGCGCCGGCCTCCCTGCAGGTTTCTTCCCAGGTTCTCATCCATTCGCCGTCGCCCCAGCCATAAGAACCGAAAAGGGCGATTTTCTTTCCGGCAAGCTTTTCTTTGCAGGAATTGAACATGGGCTCAAATTCATCCTCCTCCAGAACCTCGTCTCCCATAGCCGGGCAGCCAAAGGCTACGGCGTCAAACGCGTCCAGCTTGTCGGCGGAAAACTCCGCGGCCGTGTACAGAGCCGTCTCGCAGCCGGCGCTCTCCGCGCCTGCCTTTACCGCCTCTGCCATCATTTCTGTGTTTCCTGTGGAGCTCCAATATACCACTGCTGCCTTACTCATATTCTGTTACCTTTTCCTTTCTGCTGTATTTATGGTTTATATTCCCTGCAGGACACAGGGAATGATCCATCCTTTGATCCCCTGATCCATATATGAAACGCCTCGTAAGCTTATCTTTACGCTGCTACCGTCAGCTTTCCGATACTCCTGCCGTTTTCAAAAAGGCGCCTGTAAATCTCCGTGCATTTTTTTAGCTTACGGAAAACAAGCTGTGTTTCCTTTTCATTGTCGTATACCTTCCAGATACCGGTACATTTATAATTCTGTCCCTTTTGCTCTATAAATCCCATAACGTCATGAAGGGGATAGCCCAAAAACAGGCCCACCTCATGGGGGAAGCCGTCGTATCCGGCAAACCGGGTCTTTAAATGTCTGATGCAGGCTTCCGGCTCCGCGTTTTCATAACCGCAGCTTCTTAAAAGCCCGGACGCGCCCTCTCTCCTCAGATCGGTCTCCAGCATCCCTTTTCTGTATACATAGAGCAGAACCCTCCTCTCTCCTTCTTTTAAGACCTCAACGAACACACCCTTTTCATTCAGTTTGCTGTTTGCCTGTCTGAGTCCCAAAGAGAGCTCCTCCATACGCCGCGGTTTATAACTAAACATATTCGCAGTCTTTAATCCCGCCAGTGTCGGCGCACAGCAGGCAATGATTTCTGCTTCCAACATTCCGGCACCTCCTTTAATGTAAAAAATTTTTCTCCGACCTTTCGCCGTTCATCTGCAGCGCTATATATTAGTTTCAACTAACTTGTATCTCAAATAATACGGATATGTTTCATATCCGCTTCTGAAATATATTCGGCCATGTCTGATGTCATCTGCAATAAAGTACATGCATGAAAGAAACAAATAAAAGCTTCTTAAGTTAATTATCACTAACTTTTTTATAAAGAATACTACATGCACCAATTTCTGTCAAGTATTGTTTTCAGTTTTTATTTTTGATTTTGTGATGTTGTTACTGCTCAGACCTGGCATTTTCACTTGCTGAAAATGCACAGGCCAGTATGAAAAACAGCCAAAGAATCCAGCCCCTCGCCGCAGGCGCTTTAAAATGGGCTGGATTCCGCTGCAGTTCACAGATGCCTGTGAACTGCAACGTGTATTTCTGACTCTGTACATCCGGCGCACCGTCTGATACTATAGAAGAAACAGGCAAATCTCCCGCGCTCTGAGCGAAACGCTTCATAAGCAGCGCGGAAATCTTTGGCAAAAGCCTGAAATCAGCTTCGTACGGAGGAATACAGTATGAAAGAACTTCTTTTCGGCGCGGCATATTATGATGAATATATGCCTTACGACCGCCTGGATCAGGATATTTCCCTGATGAAGAAAGCGGGGATCAATACGGTGAGGATCGCGGAGTCCACCTGGAGCACCTGCGAACCCCAGGAAGGATGCTTTGATTTTTCCCATGTGGAACGTGTGATGAACGCCATGGAAGCAGCCGGTATCCATGTGATCATCGGCACACCGACCTACGCGATACCCACCTGGCTGGTAAAATCCCACCCGGATGTGCTGGCAGAAACCAAAAAAGGAAAGGGCTTATACGGTCCCCGTCAGATCATGGACATCACCAATCCCGCCTACCGGTACTACGGAGAACGCGTGATCCGCAAGCTGATGGAATGTACGGCCCACAGAAAATGCGTCATCGGTTTTCAGCTTGACAATGAAACCAAGCATTACGGCACGGCAGGAAAAAATGTACAGGAACAATTTGTAAAGTACCTCCGCAAAAAATTCAGCAACGACCTGGACGCCTTAAATTATGAATTCGGTCTGGATTACTGGAGCAACCGGATCAATGCCTGGGAGGATTTTCCAGATGTAAGAGGAACCATAAACGGCAGTCTAGGCGCGGAATTTGAAAAATTTCAGAGAACGCTGGTGGACGAATTTTTGAGCTGGCAGGCGGGCATTGTAAATGAATACCGCAGAAAAGACCAGTTTATCACTCATAATTTTGATTTCGAGTGGCGCGGCTATTCCTTCGGCGTCCAGCCTGACGTCGATCACTATCACGCCTCCAAAGCCCTGACGGTTTCAGGAGTGGACATCTATCATCCCTCCCAGGATCAATTGACAGGAGCCGAGATTGCTTTTGGCGGAGATATGGTCAGATCTCTGAAGCAGGATAATTACCTCGTCCTGGAAACCCAGGCCCAGGGCTATCCTGACTGGACTCCTTATAAGGGACAGCTCCGGCTCCAGGCATACAGTCATATCGCCTCTGGTTCCAACAGCGTCATGTACTGGCACTGGCACTCTATCCACAATTCCTTTGAAACCTACTGGAAGGGACTTTTAAGCCACGATTTTCAGGAAAACGCCGCATATATGGAAGCATGTGTGATCGGAAAGGAATTTTCAGAAAGCGGAAGCCGTCTTGTTAATCTGAAAAAGAAAAATGACGTGGCGGTGCTTGTCAGCAACGAGGCTCTGACCGCGCTGAAATGGTTCGGGATCGAAGCCACCGCCGCGGGCAGCGGGAATCTGGGATATAATGACATCGTCCGCTGGATTTATGACGCATTGTATCAGATGAATGTGGAATGTGATTTTATCTGGCCGGAAACAGAGGATCTGGACCGATACAAACTCATTATCGTCCCAGCCCTGTACGCCGCGCCTGACAGTCTTCTGGAAAGACTGAAGAATTATGTAAAAAGCGGCGGCTGTCTGGCCGCCACATTTAAAACCGGATTCGTGGATGAGAATGTGAAGGTGCATCACGACATCCAGCCCCACATACTGAGGGACTGCTTCGGCATCAGATACCACCAGTTCACCTTTCCCCGCAATGTAAGACTTTCCGGCGAAATCGCGGATGGGACCGCCGACAAGGAAGCGAAGACTTTTATGGAGCTGCTCATCCCGGAGGGCGCCGAAACCCTGGCCGCGTACGATCACTATAACTGGAGCGGTTATGCGGCCGTTACCAGGAATCAATACGGCAGAGGCTCCGCGTTTTATCTGGGATGCATGACGGGAAACGGGCTTCTGAAAAAAATCCTCAGGGAGGCGCTTAAAAGCGCCGCAGTGGAAATCCCGGAAGAAAGCTTCCCTGTGATCCTGCGAAAGGGAACGAATGATCTCGGAAACACCGTCCGGTTTTATCTGAACTATTCGCCGCAGGACCAGGAAGTTCTTTACAGATTCCGGGAAGGTACGGATCTCTTAGATCATCACGCGGTAAAGCATCACGAAAAATTTAAACTTTCACCCTGGGGTGTAAGGATCATCGAAGAAAACTAATCTTCCTGCAGAAGATTTTTCATGCTTTCCAGACTGATCACCAGAGTGGAGGTGTTATGGAGCAAAGCCGCCACTCCCGGCTGAAGCACACCGAAGGCTCCCAGAAGGATCAGGCCTCCGTTGACGGCCACAATGGTTCTGAAATTCCTGTTGATCCGCTTCATGAGACTTTGGCTGAGTTTTTTCAGCACAACAAGCTGAGTGAGATCCTCCGCGTCTATGGATATATCCGCGATCTCCCTGGCAATCTCAGCCCCGTCGCTGATGGCAATCCCTACGTCCGCCGCGGAAAGGGCAGGAGAATCATTGATTCCGTCCCCCACCATCAACACCTTCCTGCCTTTTGCTTTTTCCTGCTCCACAAACCTGGCCTTATCCTCCGGAAGAACTTCGGAATAGTATTCGTCCACGCCGACCTTTGCCGCAATCGCCCGGGCCGTCCTCTCGCTGTCGCCTGTCATCATCACCAGCTTGGAGAAGCCGGCTCCGCGCAGCTCCCTCATCACCTGAGGAGCCTCCTCCCTTAAAGGATCCTCAATGCAGATCACTGCCGCAAGGTCTTCTTCGATACCAAGATATAAGTGTGAGTATTCCGGGGGAAGCTGATCGAACAGATGCTGTTTTCCTTCCGGTATCCTGCATTTTTCATCCTCAAAAATGAAATGATAGCTGCCGATCACCGTCTTTTTGCCGTTCACTGTGGTGGAAATACCATGGGCCACGATATATTCCACTTTCGAGTGCATTTCCTCGTGAGTAAGCCCTTTTCTTTTGGCGGCCGCGGTTACAGCCTTCGCCATGGAATGAGGAAAATGCTCTTCCATGCAGGCCGCCAGCTTCAGAAGCTCGTCCTCGGGCTCGCCGCTGAACGATACTACCTTCACCACCACAGGTCTTGCCTTCGTCAGCGTGCCTGTTTTGTCGAATACGATGGTATCTGCTTCCGCAGCCGCTTCCAGGAATTTTCCGCCCTTCACTGTCATACTGTGGCTGCCCGCCTCCCGGATCGCGGAAAGCACAGACAATGGCATCGCCAGCTTCAGAGCGCATGAAAAGTCTACCATCAAAACGGCCAGCGCTTTCGTCACACTTCTGGTAAGCGCATAGGTCGCTCCCGTACCCAGCAGAGTATAGGGCACCAGCCTGTCCGCCAGATGCTCCGCCCGGCTTTCCACAGATGATTTCAGCTTTTCCGTTTCCTCGATCATTGTAATGATCTTCTCAAACTTCGTGGAACCGGAGGTTTCTTTTACCTGAAAAACAAGCTCCCCTTCCTCCACTACAGTTCCGGCGTATACGAAGCTTCCGGCCCTCTTTGCCGCAGGCTGAGACTCCCCTGTAAGGGAGGCCTGATTCACCATGGCTTCGCCCTCTTCCACGGTCCCGTCGAAGGGGATCACATTTCCCATATGTACCTTTACAGAGTCGCCCGGCTCCACTTCACCGGAATCTACCAGAATTTCTGTATCTTCCGTTTTCAGCCAGACCTTTTCCACTCTCAGGGACATGCCTCTCGCAAGATCGCCCACCGACTTCTTGTGGGTCCAATCCTCCAGTATCTCTCCGATCCCCAGAAGAAACATCACAGACGCGGCCGTATTCATATCGCCCCGGAGAACAGACACGCCAATAGCGGTTCCGTCCAGAACCGGCACTTCGATTTTTCCCGCCGCAAGGGTCTGTATCCCATGCCAGATATACTTCACGGAATTCGCCGCTGTCACAGCCGACCTCACCGGAGTCGGAAGGAAAAGCTTCTTTCCCAGATGGATCAGTACCGAGTTCACCAGCTTGTCCCAGTATTTCCGGTTCAGCTCTCTTCCGGAATTCTGGAGATAAGATTCCGGAACCTCAGTTTTTTTATAGGAAAAGCTTCTCAGAGCCTTTATGATATCCGCTCTGTCTCCGCTGTAACGGATCACCGCGTTCTGAGTTCTCTCAGAAACCTTCGCAGAAATCACGGCAGGACATTTTGTCAGATAAAACTGCAGAATGTCCGCTTCCCGGAACGACATCCGCTTCTGACAGACATGGATTCTCATCCGTCCTTTGATTTCATGTTCAATGATATATTTCATGACCGTTTTATTCTTCTGCCGCCGCTTCTTCCTGCCCGTCCGTTTCCGCGGCTTCCTCTACTGTTTTTTCCGCTTCCTCCGCCGCCCGGTCTTCATTGATCTGCTGCGCTTCCGCGTAAATATCGCCCGCGTTTTCCTGAGCCTTTGCCACCAGATTCATCACGCACTCTCTGCCTCTTAAAACCGCGGCCGTACACTGAGTATAAAATTTCTTCGCGTCCTTGCTGGTCAAAATGCGGATCCCCGCTGTTCCGAATAATACTCCCGCCGCGAAAAGACCTGATTTTTTCTTATCAATCATAATTCAACCTCCATAATTACAAATATTCATTGATACTAAGCTGCTGTTCATTCCCCGCCTATTCCCTCACTGAAAACGCGCGGGCTTGTATGAAAAACAGCTATAGAATCCATTTCTGCCAAAATTGGCGTTTCACGAACCGGATTCTTTTACTGTTTACACATCTCACTTCTGTTATTGATGCTTGTAGCCGGTATAAACGGTCATAAGCAGGCAGACGATCATGGCCCACGCCCAGAATCTGTGCTTCTTCATCCTTACACCTCCCCGTGTTCTCCGCATTGATCGGTAATTCTATTTTATAAGCTTTTGCCCGGCAAATGTCCAGGCTTTATTTCTCTGTTGAGGAATTTTCCCAACAAGAGACATTTACCACCCTTCTGTTCTTCAAACGCCCACTGGTTTTCAGTCCCTGTTCGATCACATCCGAAAGCTTGTCCTCCTCCAGGATAATGCAGGATTCATCGTCCAGACTCACCTTACAGGCAACCGGCGCCCCATAATTGTGGCAGCAGATCCGAAAGGACTGTCTTCCCTGCAGAGCGCCGATCTCCTCCAGTATATTCACCATCCGGTAAACCGTCGCCATACCGATATTCGGTTCCTTCTTAGCCGCCAGAAAATAGATCTCCTTGCAGCAGGCATACTTCCCGCTGAGGATAATATCCAGGAGAAGTCTCCTCTGCTTTGTGATGCGGCAGCCCATTCCGCGGAGATTTTCTATGATCTCCTCCTGCTGCATCTCCATATTCTGGTATTCTCTCTGCTCGTCTTTTGAAAAAACACCGTTATCGCCTCTCCCGCTCTGCTGTCCTCTGGCCATGTTCCGCTCCCCTGACTGAAGGAAATCCTTCCCGTCTTCTCATATGTAAAATAAATTTCCTCTAGTTAGTTTCTATTAACTACTAGAGTTTACACCTTCTAACATATTTTGTCAAGCATTGTTCACCGCGCAAACACAGCAGAAGTAACAGTTCAGCCCGAGTTCCCTTGTTTTAACAGGACTCCTCGACTGGAAGAGACATTTCCACATCATAGGTTCCCGTATCTCTGCGCTCAAATATCAGGTCACCGCCATGGGCTCTGGCTATCTGCCTGGCGAGACGCAGCCCCATGATATGGATTTTCTCCGTATGGTTATCCATATTCTGTACGACGGCCTCCGGAATCCCCCTTCCTGTATCTGAAATTTTCCAGCAGATCCTCGCGCCGCTTCGGTGAAGCCATACAGTCACCTGACAGCCCGCCGGATTATGCCGGACACTGTTCCCGATCAGGTTGCGCAGAGCCCGTTTTAATAATCCCGCATCCGCAAAAACACGGAGCTTTTCCATGTCTGGCTCGATGGAAAGCTCAATATCTATTTCCGGCTCTTCCTGATTTTCTTCTGCGATCCTTTCATTATAAATGTCCACCGCACATTCTCTTAAGATCAGCGCCGGAGAGCAGAGAGCCTTTTTCAGCGGCTGGGCCTGATACGCCAGCTTGGAGGTCAGGTTAAGATCATCGATGAGCTGGCGGATGATCAGACTCTGACGGCAGATCACTTCCGCGGATTTTCTTCCCTCACTGCTTAAACCATTGTCCGCTTTCAGCCGGTCCGCATATCCCAGGATCAGAGCCAGCGGCGTCCTGATATCATGGGAAACCCCGGAAATCCATTCCGTCCGCGCCTGATCCCGTACAGAAAGCTTTTCCTTCTGCTCCTGAAGGATAGCCGACGCCTTATTCAGCTTTCCGGCAAGATCACCAGCCATTCCTCTTTCCCGGAGCTTCAGAGGCTTTTGCTCCGAAAGCTCTTCGATCCCCTTTCCAATAGGTTTCAACGCCTTATAAAAACGGTATCCCAGAAGAAGTACCAGAAACACGATCAAAAGTATATTCACTGTAAATGCAAGGCTGAGATACTGGGGAATCCCGTCAATATTGCTCATAGGGAACATTTCACTGAATCTCATGATAACATCTTTATCCAGTCCTACTACCAGAAGCAGCGCCCCGGACTTCCAGACAGCCACCGGATAATCATTCAGGTACCATCTGGAAAACGCCGCCACATCCTGAAGACTGTAGGCACGGGCAAAATCATCAGGAAGCTGCCATTCCCACACCACTGCCCCGTCTTCATCAAGCGCCATGATCCACTGACATTCCATATTTTCTATTTTTTCCATACCCGCTTTGGTAATCTCCCATCCGCTTCCGGCAGGGTAAAGCTGCCGGCCGATCTCCTCCACAGACGCCCGGTCGAAATTTTTGCTCTGATCAGACTGGATCGTCCGGTATCCCCAGTAAAGAAAGACTGCCACATTGCTCAGCAAAATGGCAAAAATGATCATTCCGGCCGTAAATGAATACCTGCAGATAATTTTAAAAAGACTCTTCATGTTCCTCTCCTTGCTGAATATTTGTTTTTCACGGTTTTTCCTGGGCCAGACGGTAGCCCAGGCCCCGGGCGGTGAGAAGCCATCTGGGATGTGATGGATCCTGCTCTATTTTTTCTCTGAGATGACGGATATGGACCATCAGTGTGTTTTCATATCCATAATAGGAATCTCCCCATGCCGCGCTGCACAGTGCGTCAAAGGTCACGATTTTTCCCCGGTTTTCATAAAGCTTTTTCAGAATCGCCAGCTCTTTGGCCGTAAGGGGCAGCTCCGTTTCCCCGCGGCGCACGACGCCATATTCGAACATTACCTGGCAATCTCCCAGGCGAAGAGCAGTCTCCTCTTTTTCCTGCTCTTTTCCAAACTGATAAGAGCGTTTCAGTATGGCGTTGATACGAAGAACCAGCTCAGGCGGAAGAAAAGGCTTTGTAATATAATCATCCGCACCCAGCCCCAGCCCGAACAGCCGGTCCCTGTCCTCGTCTTTTGCAGAAAGAAACAGGATCGGTATCTGGGATTTTTCCCTCAGCCTCTGGAACAGCCGGAATCCGTCTCCGTCCGGCAGCATCACGTCCAGCACCGCCATATCCGGATTTTCCCTGCGGAATACCTCCAGGGCTTCCGCCGCGCTCCCCGCGGTTACAATATTTTTATAGCCGCTCTGCTTCAGAATTCCCGCGATCATCTCCACCAGGTCACAATTATCGTCCACAAGCATAATTTTATATTGATGAATATCCATAATAGCCTCCCTGTGATCTTTGATATATCATAATGCCGACGCGGCCCCTGCCGCCGCTGTCTGCTTTTGTAAATCTGATCCCATTATAAACGTTCCCCTTTTTCATTCCAATAGTCCTCTTTAAAAATTAAGGTAAATATAAGGTTCCTTTAAGCCTCTTATAAGCCGCGTGTTTTATAGTATTCACTGTAAAGAAACGTTTTCGTTAATCAAGGAGGTATCGCTATGGGACCTGTCATTGCTACAGAATCTCTTACAAAAAATTACAAATCCAAGGCCGTGGTAAATCAGCTTGATCTACGCGTCCCAGGCGGGAGCATCTACGGTTTCCTGGGACCCAACGGCGCCGGGAAGTCCACTACTCTGAAAATGCTGCTGGGACTGGTAAAGCCTACCGCCGGACGCATGTCCATTCTGGGAAAAGAGGTCAATTCCAGGAACCGTCTGAGTATTCTTTCGTCTACCGGATCTCTGATTGAATCTCCCGCCTATTACGGACATTTAAGCGGAAAAGAAAATCTGCGGATCATCTGCACGCTGAAAAACGTGCCTGAAACAGAAATTCCAAGAGTCCTTCATATTGTCCGCATGAAGGAACAGCAGAATAAGAAGGTCAACCAGTACTCTCTCGGCATGAAACAACGCCTTGGCCTGGCCGCCGCCCTTTTGGGAAATCCCAGGATCCTGCTCCTGGACGAGCCCACCAACGGTCTGGATCCTGCGGGTATACAGGAAATGCGCGAGCTGATCTGCTCTCTTCCGAAAAGCTTTGGTATTACGGTCCTGATCTCCAGCCACCTTCTCTCCGAGATCGACCAGATGGCTACACATGTGGGAATTATCAACCAGGGCGAGCTGATCTTTCAGGACAGTCTCGCCGCCCTGCATGAGCACAGCCGCTCGAGACTTCTTCTGCGCACCTCTGACGACCAGACGGCGCTCACCTGTCTGAAGCGGTCCGGTCTTCCCGCAGAGTGGCGAAACAGCGCTCTTTCTCTTAAAACCATGGAGGACAGCCGCGTCATGCAGGCCATATCTCTTTTAGTCAGCTCCGGCATCGGGATTCTCCGCCTGGAGGAGCAGCAGATGAGTCTTGAGGATATCTTTCTTCATCTTACAGGAAAGCAGGTGAGCTTATGAATTCTGAATTTGTACGGCAGATGCGGGCGGAAAAACTGAAAGCCCGTCATAAAAAAGCGATCCTGGTTCCTCTGGGCTTTCTTGCCTTTCAGCTTCTGTGGGCGCTCTGGCAGATTTCTTCTACAGAACCCCAGGCGCTTTCCGATGGTTATATGATGTTTTTTTATCAGCTTCCGCCTATGAACGCCATTATGCTTCCGCTGATGCTCTCTGTGATCGCCAGCAGGATCTGCGATATGGAGGTAAAGGGAGATACTATGAAAATTCTTTTTACCCTTCAGAAACGGGCCGGATTTTTTGACTGCAAATATCTTACCTGTGTGAAATATCTCCTGGTCTTTGTGACCGGGCAGGGGATTATGCTCCCGCTTTTAGGAAGCATATACCATTTCGGCAGCATGAAGCTTTCCCTTTACCTTCTCTACCTTCTGGTCACGCTGACAGTAAGCGCGGTAATCCTCTGTATCCAGCAGCTTTTATCTCTGCTGTCGCAAAACCAGATCCTGCCTCTGGGGGTTGGGATCGCGGGCTGTTTCCTCGGACTGTTCTCCATGTTTTTCCCCGCTCCCGCGGCGAGGCTGGTTCTGTGGGGTTACTATGCCGTATTTGCCTGCGTAGGAATGAACTGGGACTCTGAGATCAATAAGATCCTTGGATATTATGAGATCCCCTTCCCGGCGGCGTCATTTGTTCTGTTCCTGGCGGCAGGCGCTCTTATCTACCTGATCTGCCGGACCATTATTCAAAAAAAGGAGGTTTGAAACATGCTGATCCGTTGTATTTCTTCTGAAAGCAGAAAGCTCCGGCATTCTCTGATCCTTCCTGCCTGCATCCTGATCCCGGTCATTCCCGCGATCATGGGAACCTTCAACTATCTGCAGAATCAGGGTATCCTAAGCGCCGACTGGTACTCTCTCTGGACACAGAATACTCTGTTTTATGCCTGCCTCTTTTACGCCCCGCTGATTGCTCTTTACTGTTCCTATCTGTGGCGTCTGGAGCACCGGCATAATAACTGGAATATGATCATGACCGCCCCTGTTCCCGTATCCGGTATATTTTTTGCGAAGCTGTCCGTGATTATTCTCATCACACTGTTCACCCAGCTTTGGATGGGAATTCTCTATATCCTCTGCGGAAAACTTACCGGACTTCCCGGCTTCTGCCCTCCTGAAATTGTTTTCTGGCTTATCCGGGGAACTCTGGGCGCCGTTCCCATCTGCGCCCTGCAGCTTCTTCTGTCCATGAAGATCCGGAGCTTTTCTATTCCCATCGGTATCGCTCTGGTGGGAAGCATCGCGGGAATGATGATCGTAAACATGGATCTTGGACTGATCTGTCCTTACAGCCTGATGTTTCTTGGCATGAACTCCAATCAGACGGAGGACAGCCTGTCCGGAAATTTCCTTCCCTTCCTGGCAGCCGTCCTGATTTTCTCAGCAATTTTCTGCTTTGCATCTGTGTGGCTTTTAAAACACAGAGACGTGCGGTCATAAAAATATATAAAAATCCCCTTGACAGTACAGGCGTTCTTTGCATATACTAATAAGGCAGAAAAAGCTTACGTTCGTATGTATGCCAGCAATCAACCTTTCTTCGGGCTTGTACTGGTTTCGACGGGGGCTTTGAAGCTGAGGAAGCCATCCGCAGACTCCTGGACTGCGTATCAACCGGGAAACTAAATATAAACGCAGACGAACAGTACGCGTTAGCAGCCTAATTGCTGCTCGTCAGCCCTGACGCACTCACACATCAGGGATCTGGCGTCGACTATGTGAGAAACCTTGCCGGGTAAGCTTTGCCCCGGCAGATGTATTATGAAGCTACTGAAGCCGTAAGCCTGTCGGTGGGCGTGCGGCCAAGGGAATGAAAAAACAGCGACTGTGATGGGAGATGCCGCAGGGGATAGGCTTTCGGACGCGGGTTCGATTCCCGCCAGGTCCATACTTAAAAATCGCGAAATCACTTAGTGTTACAGTGATAAGGAAGTATTTAGCCAACATATCACTAACGTTGGCAAACAGGTTTGCAAACAGAGAGTTAATCACTTTCAAAAGTGGTCGGCTCTCTGTTTTGTGATTGAAAAATTTTAACGATATAGAAAAAGAACATGGCGATACCTCCTTGATACCGCCATATCCTAAATGAGCGTTCCCGCGTATTAACTATGTGTAAAAATACAGCGGTTAATCTATCGCAGAACAGAAAAGAGCCGATAACCTTGTTTTGCTTTGGCATACAGGACATATTATCCATTCGGTATTCATGCTAAATGCCCCAATCTCCGCTAATCTTTTGCAGCTTTACCATATATGGGTAAAGCTCTCCCGTCTTCATCAATTTTTCCGGTGTTCCCTGTTCGGCAACAGAACCGTCTGAAAGCACAACCACTTTATCCGCGCCGCTCACGGTACGCATACGGTGGGCGATCACAAGTACGGTCTTATCCTTTATCAGTCTTGATAAAGCAGTCTGTATCAATGTTTCGTTTTCCACATCAAGGCTTGCTGTTGCTTCATCAAGTAAGATGATAGGGGAATTTTTAAGGAACGCACGGGCGATTGAAATTCGTTGCCTTTCCCCGCCGGACAGTTCGCAGCCGTTTTCACCAATCATACTGTTATAACCGTCCGGTAGTTTTTCCGCAAACTCTTCACAATTTGCAAGTTTTGCCGCCGTGATCACCTCTTCATCGGTGGCGTCCTTTCTGCCAATTCTGATATTCTCCATGATTGTGTTGTTAAACAGCGTCACATCCTGGAACACGATAGAATACAGAGATAGTAAGGTTTCCGGCTCTATTTTTGATATATCCATACCGCCAACGGTGATTTTTCCTTTGTTTATATCCCAGAACCGGGCAGCAAGACGCGATACCGTAGTTTTTCCGCCGCCGGAAGGTCCGACTAATGCAGTAACTTCTCCTTGTTTAGCCGTAAAGGAAACATCTTTCAATACAGTTTCCCCCGTATTATAGGCAAATCCTACATGGTCAAATACAATGTCATACCCTTGATTTGTCATTGCATTGCTTCCTGTCTGAACAGGCTGGTCAAGAATTTCATTCATGCGGTTTATATTCGTTTTGGTAGAGATTACCGCAGCAAGATTTTGCAATGCCCCCTCAAGGGGAGCATACAGCCTTGAAGCTACAAGCAAAAACATAAAGAACAGTGGAATATCAATTTCTCCACGAATCAGCAGCGCAGAACCTACAAGCGCAACCGTAGCAATCCCAAACTTTAATATCAGTGTAGAGGAAACAACAAAAAGGGCAGTCCCAAGCTCTGTTATAATGTGCCGCTTTTCTACATAGTCAATTTTTTTATTAAGCCCTTTCAAATAACTTTCTTCCGCATTGTTCGCCTTTAAGTCCTGCAAACTTTCGATACATTCCTGTACGCCGCTTTCAAGCGCGACATTTGCCGCTACGGATTTACGGTTGAAATATTCCTGTATGCGGGCTGAAAAGAATGTGATTGTAAATGCAATCGGCAAAACCCAAACCGCCGCAAGTGCCATTCGCCAGTCGTAAGCAAAAAGGCAAACTGCAATCAATGTGGTGGAAATAAGAGAGCCTGCCAATGCGGGCACATAATGGGAAAATGCAGTTTCCAGTGTAGCGCAATCCCCCATAATAGAATTTGTTAAATCCGCAAGGTCTTTCTTGCCAAAAAAAGACAACGGAATTTTGCGTAGCTGTTCTGCTAAGGATATTCGCCTTACCCCGCTTTCCACATAAGTCGCTAAATAAGTGGCGTTATATTGAAACCAAGTCGCAATAAATATAAGTGCAAGGCAAACGAAAGTACCAACCGCATAAAAAGCAATGCGGCTTCCATTCACGGTCCCATTCATGGCATCAATAACAAAGTAATAGAGCAGCCCGACAGGGAGCATAAAGGATATATCCTGTACAACGCAGGCAATACATCCTTTTATCAAATCGACAGCCCCTTGTCTTGATAACGCAAAGCGTCTTTGCAGTATCTTAATCATGCGTTTACCTCCTTTGCAATCTTCCATTCTGCTGCTTTGGAATAATCCTGCCACATTTTTGTAAATATGCCGTTTTTCTCAATCAACTGATTATGGGGGCCGCTTTCAGCAATCTGACCGTCCTGCAGCACATAAATGCAATCTGCGTTTGTGATTGACGACAGCCTGTGTGCAACCATAATAACTGTTTTTCCCTTTGAAAGCGCAGACAAAGCCTGTTGTACGCGCACTTCATTGTCGGGGTCGGCAAACGCGGTTGCTTCATCAAGAATCAGAATAGGCGCGTTTTTCAAAATTGCGCGGGCAATCGCGATTCTTTGCTGTTCACCGCCAGACAGGTACACGCCTTTTGTCCCGACAACTGTATCTATGCCGTTTGGCAATTTTTCGATAATATCCAGGCACTGTGCAGCTTCCAGCGCATGGGTGATTTCTTCGCGTGTAGCGTTAGGCTTTGCCATACGGACATTTTCCAATATGGACGCTTTGATAAGGCGGCTATTTTGAAATACAAAGGACACCTTATCCATCAATGTTTCTTTCGGAATATCGCGTATGTCAATATTCCCTATCAGTATGCGCCCTTTTTGCGGGTCAAAAAATCTCGTGACAATATTTGCAAGCGTTGTCTTGCCGCTGCCAGATGCGCCTACCAATGCGACTGTCTGTCCCGGCTTTATGGAAAGAGATACATCATTGAGTGCGTTTTTCACGCCGTCATAACTGTAACTAACATGTTCTAATGTAATCCCATTGTCTTTGGGAATATTATTTTCGCTGCTTTCAGGCAAAGGCTTTTCGTTCAGCACTTCATCAATCCTGCCTATTGCGTCGCCTACAATCATTGCGTCCTCGCTCATAAACATAATTTTTGTGAGTGTCGTACCAATGACTGGCGTAATCACAATATAGAAGATAAGGTTTAACAGAAGTTCATTTGTTACTCCGCCCCTTGTAAGGAAAATCCCTCCGGCAATCAGAAATGCGAATACGCCGTTAATTGCCGTTGTATAGAACATCATAGGCAGACGCAGCCCCTTTGTGTATGCAATTACCCATGTTTCATAATTATCAATCGCGTTTTTGAAACGTTTGAAAGAAAAGATTGTCTGCCCGAAAGTCTTTACTACTGGTATGCCCCTCACATATTCAACTGCTTCATTTGACATATCAGCAAGCGCATTTTGATATTGTTCCATACGCTTTTCCATGTCTTTTCCTGTCATTTCCATCATAATCAGAAAACCAAGTACAACGGGAACAAGGCTTAAAAGCCCTAATCGCCAGTCAAAGGCAAGCAGCAGGAAAAGCAGCCCTATGGGTGTGGCAATCGCCCCCGCTTTATCGGGCAGCCTGTGTGCAAGATAGGTTTCCGTAGCAGCACTGGAATTGTTCACAATCCTCCGCAGTTTTCCGCTTCCATATTTTTCTGTCACACCAAGCGGCAGCATTGTAATATGGCGCATAAGCTCTTTTCGGATATTTGCGGCAACCCGGAACGCGCTCATGTGCGAACACATCAAAGCGGCTATATAAACAACAATGGAGATAACCGCAAACAAAACCGCAGACCAGCCGTAGCCTGTAACATTCCCTGCTTCCATGAAGTCCGGGGAAGCTTCCAGTATGTCGTGAATGATACGCCATATATACCAAAATGGCACAAGAGCTAACAGCGCACTCATTACGGACAGTACCCAAGAAAGATAGGTCAATATCCTATACCCTCCGGCATAGCCCATCAGTCTTGATAGATTAGACTGTTTTTTCATTAAAAAAACCTCCTTGAAAATTTTTTATGATATGAGGGCTAAATATCTTCCCTCGAATATCCTTATTTCGGTTACTTGTATGCTCGAAAGTTAGAAAAAACTAACCTATATGTCAAATATAATGGAAAGCATACACTTTCCATTATCATAAAGCAAGCTTTCGCGGCATTTTCCTCGCTATTGTCCCATAATTTTCATCCATCCGGCGGTATAGAAAGCTCTCATTTCTTTCAAATAGTGCTTTGCTTCTTCAAGCGGCATTTCATGTATAATCAACTCAAAAAATGTATTAAACATTCCTGTAATCAAAATATGCTCTAACCGCTCATCAATGGGTGGGGCAGGTCTGCCTAACTTTTCAAGAACCGCTAGATAATCATGTGTTCCTTTTGTTTCTATTTCCACCATTTCATCAATCAGCTTTGAAAAGCGTGTTCCCTCTGAACAGCAAAGTATGAGCTTAAATTCATTCAAGTGTTCATAGGCATATAAGAGCATGTCATACATACACTCGCCGGAAGCAGAGGAAAGATTGTCGGGTTGTTTCTCTGGAGGAATTTCCGCAAATTCTTTTTGGGCCTTACAAAATCGTTCCAGTAAAAAATTGTAGTGTTCTCCTACCAGTGCTTCAAACAAGTCCTCTTTACTGTCGTAGTAGCCGTAGAACGCACCTGTTGTCACACCCGCTGTTTTGACTATATTTCGCAATGAGGCGGACTTATAACCCTTCTCAAGAAATTCTTGCATTGCCGCCGAAAGAATTAGGTGTAATGTTGTTTGTTCCGTTTCGCTCATATTTTCACTGCTCTCTTTATAACATTGTTATATATCACTGTTATATAATATGACAAATCAAGAAATTTGTCAATAGTTCAAAATAATTTGCGTTACTGTCAAGTAATCGTTGGCAACTTTCTTTTTGATTTATCTTTTTGTTGAAA
>DSLMC04103__coassemble_502_pt1 | contig 29892 bp, 20 predicted proteins | sample DSLMC04103__metabat2_high_PE_018 | metagenome-assembled genome bin DSLMC04103 | reverse complement strand
ATACAAAATCAGGATGAGAAACAATTGATTTTAATATTTTATTCTTTACCGCTGCGCTCGTGTGATTTTGGTTGAAAAAGCCGAATGATACGAGTATAATAAAAAAGATTTGATTATTATAATTAGGAGAGATAGCATACCATGGAAAAGACAATGGAAAAGATCGTGGCTCTGGCAAAGGCAAGAGGATTCGTATATCCCGGTTCCGAGATTTACGGAGGTCTCGCGAATACCTGGGACTACGGCAATCTGGGCGTAGAGCTGAAGAACAATGTAAAACGTGCCTGGTGGCAGAAATTTATCCAGGAGTCTCCCTACAATGTAGGCGTAGACTGCGCGATCCTGATGAATCCGCAGACCTGGGTGGCTTCCGGACATCTGGGCGGATTTTCCGATCCTCTGATGGACTGTAAGGAATGTCATGAGCGTTTCCGCGCGGATAAGCTGATCGAGGATTACTGCGAGGAGCATGGAATCGCCCTTGAGGGAAGCGTGGATGCCTGGTCTCAGGAGCAGATGATGGATTTCATCAAGGAGCATGAGGTTCCCTGTCCCACCTGCGGCAAACACAATTTTACAGATATACGTCAGTTCAACCTGATGTTCAAGACGTTCCAGGGCGTTACCGAGGACGCCAAGAATACTGTGTATTTAAGGCCGGAAACAGCCCAGGGTATTTTCGTAAACTTCAAAAACGTACAGCGTACCTCCAGGAAGAAGATCCCCTTCGGCATCGGCCAGATCGGAAAGTCCTTCCGCAATGAGATCACACCGGGAAACTTTACCTTCCGTACCCGTGAATTTGAGCAGATGGAGCTGGAATTCTTCTGTGAGCCGGATACAGATCTGGAGTGGTTTGCTTACTGGAAGAAATTCTGTCTTGACTGGCTCAGCTCTCTTGGGCTGAAGGAAGATGAGGTTCGTTACCGCGACCACGATAAGGAGGAGCTGAGCTTTTACAGCAAGGCCACCACAGACGTGGAATTCCTCTTCCCCTTCGGATGGGGCGAGCTCTGGGGAATCGCTGACAGAACGGATTACGACCTGACTCAGCATCAGAATGTTTCCGGTCAGGATCTGACCTATTTTGATGATGAAAAGAAACAGAAATATGTTCCTTATGTGATCGAGCCGTCTCTGGGCGCTGACCGTATGGTTCTCGCCTTCCTCTGCAGCGCGTATGACGAGGAAGTTCTGGACGCGGAGAAAAACGACGTCCGCACCGTTCTTCATTTCCATCCGGTCCTGGCTCCGGTTAAGATCGGCGTGCTTCCTCTTTCCAAGAAGCTGAACGAGGGCGCTGAGAAGATTTATCAGCAGCTCAGCAAGAAGTATAACTGTGAATATGACGACCGCGGCAATATCGGAAAACGGTACAGAAGACAGGACGAGATCGGAACTCCCTTCTGCGTGACCTACGATTTTGATTCCGAGACAGACGGCGCGGTAACAGTCCGCGACCGCGACACCATGGAGCAGGTTCGCGTCAAGATCGACGAGCTGGACGCTTACTTTGCCGATAAATTTGTATTCTGACGCGGCGGGCATGTAAAAAAGCTGTATGCTCTCTTTCGGATAAACAGTGAAATAAAAGCTGTTTATTCGTGAGAGAGCATATTTTATGATACATATATATTTTGAATCTCAAAAATAATGTTATAGTCTCTAAAATTTAACAAAATGTATATAATGCATAATTATTTTGAAATATATGTGTGATTATATTGCATTTTATACACTGGCTTCTTGACTTTCTCGCACCGCTTTGTTAAAATCTACTATTATATGTCGTTTGAAAGAAGGGAATATTATTATGGCAAAAAAAAGAAACATCATCGTAGGACAGTCAGGAGGCCCCACGGCAGTGATCAATTCCAGCCTGGCAGGGGTTTATAAGAATGCGATCGAGCGTGGCTTTGACAAGGTGTACGGAATGCTCCACGGAGTACAGGGGCTTTTAGACGAGCAGTATATTGATCTTTCCACCCAGATCCACTCGGAGCTGGATATTGAACTGCTGAAAAGAACTCCCTCCGCGTTTTTGGGCTCCTGCCGCTTTAAGCTTCCGGAGATCCATGAGGATAAGGGAATCTATGAAAAAATCTTTGAGATTCTGAATAAGCTGGATATCGACGCTTTTATCTATATCGGCGGCAATGATTCCATGGACACCATCAAAAAGCTTTCGGATTACGCCATTCTTACAGGCCAGACCCAGAAGTTTCTCGGAGTGCCGAAGACCATTGACAACGACCTGGCTCTTACCGACCATACGCCTGGCTTTGGAAGCGCCGCGAAGTACATCGGAGCTTCCACCAAGGAAATTATCCGGGACGCTCAGGGACTCACTTATAAAAAGAGCATGATCACGATCATGGAAGTAATGGGCAGGAACGCAGGATGGCTGACCGGCGCCACGGCCCTTGCCAAGACAGAGGACTGCGACGGGCCGGATCTCATTTATCTTCCGGAGGTTCCCTTTGATATCGAGAAATTCCTTGTGAAGGTAAAAGAGCTGATCAAAAAGAAATCATCCGTAGTGATCGCAGTCTCAGAAGGAATCCGTCTGGCGGACGGAAGATATGTCTGCGAGCTTGGAAATTCCGGAGACTACGTAGACGCCTTCGGACATAAGCAGCTTACCGGTACCGCAACCTATCTGGCGAATTTCCTGGCGGCGGAATGTGGCTGCAAGACAAGGGCAGTGGAACTGTCCACACTCCAGAGAAGCGCGTCTCATATGGCGTCCAGAGTGGATATAGACGAAGCCTTTATGGTAGGCGGAGCAGCGGTAAAGGCTGCGGACGAGGGCGACACAGGAAAAATGATCGTCATTGACCGTGTATCTGACGATCCTTATATGGCGAAAACAGGAATTTATGACGTACACCGCATTGCCAATGAGGAGAAGCTGGTGCCGAGAAGCTGGATGAACCGCGACGCGTCCTATGTGACCAAGGATTTTGTGGACTATATCAGACCGCTGATCCAGGGAGATTATCAGCCGATCATGGTGAACGGTCTTCCGAGACATCTTGTTTTGAATCTTAAAAAGAAACGATAAAAGAACAGAGTATCATTTCAAGGGGGAATTCTTTGAAGTTTTTCAAAGTTTTTCCCCTTTTTCCCAGTTTCTCCTTGACTATTTGAGGAGAAATCTATACAATAATTATGTGCGTATAGAAAACATTTTCTATGTTTAAAGAACAAATTTATAGGAGGAAGACGTAAAATGGCAAAATGGGTTTACATGTTTACAGAAGGTAACGCCACAATGAGAAACCTTCTGGGTGGTAAAGGTGCCAATCTTGCTGAAATGACTTCTCTGGGCCTTCCGGTTCCCCAGGGCTTCACAATCACAACAGAAGCCTGCACTCAGTATTATGAGGACGGAAGACAGATCAACGATGAGATCATGGCTCAGATCATGGAAGCAATCACCAAAATGGAAGGAGTTACCGGCAAAAAATTCGGTGACAAAGAAAATCCTCTGCTTGTTTCGGTTCGTTCTGGCGCAAGAGCATCCATGCCGGGTATGATGGATACCATCCTGAACCTTGGTCTGAATGAAGAAGTTGTCAATGTGCTGGCTGAGAAGTCCAACAATCCCCGCTGGGCTTGGGACTGCTACAGAAGATTCATCCAGATGTATTCTGACGTAGTTATGGAAGTCGGCAAGAAATATTTTGAAGAGCTGATTGATAAAATGAAAGCCGAAAGAGGCGTTACTCTGGACGTTGATCTTACCGCTGAGGATCTTCAGGAGCTGGCAAACCAGTTTAAGGCTGAATACAAAGAAAAGATCGGCGCAGATTTCCCGACTGATCCGAAGGAGCAGTTAATGGGAGCGATCAAGGCCGTATTCCGTTCCTGGGACAACCCGAGAGCAAACGTATATCGTCGTGACAACGATATCCCGTATTCCTGGGGTACTGCTGTAAACGTACAGATGATGGCCTTTGGTAACATGGGCGATGACTGCGGTACAGGCGTTGCCTTTACCCGTGATCCTGCTACAGGTGAGAACGGTCTGTTCGGTGAGTTCCTGACCAACGCTCAGGGCGAGGACGTTGTTGCAGGTGTTCGTACACCTATGCACATCTCTGAGATGGAGCAGAAATTCCCGGAAGCATTTAAGCAGTTCAATGAAGTATGCAATACTCTGGAAAAGCATTACAGAGATATGCAGGATATGGAGTTTACTGTAGAGCATGGTAAGCTGTATATGCTTCAGACACGTAACGGTAAGAGAACAGCACAGGCTGCTCTGAAGATTGCCTGCGACCTTGTAGACGAAGGCATGAGAACAGAGGAAGAGGCTGTTGCGATGATCGATCCCCGTAACCTGGATACACTTCTTCATCCGCAGTTCGACGCTGCCGCGCTGAAAGCCGCTACTCCTCTTGGAAGAGGACTTGGAGCTTCTCCGGGCGCTGCATGCGGTAAGGTTGTATTCTCTGCTGATGACGCTGTAGAATGGGCTGCAAGAGGCGAGAAAGTCGTTCTTGTTCGTCTTGAGACTTCTCCGGAAGATATCACAGGTATGAAATCCGCTCAGGGTATCCTGACAGTCCGCGGCGGTATGACTTCTCACGCAGCCGTTGTAGCCCGTGGTATGGGATCCTGCTGTGTATCCGGATGCGGCGATATCGCTATGGATGAAGAGAACAAGAAGTTCACGCTTGCAGGAAAAGAATTCCATGAGGGAGACGCGATCTCCATCGACGGAACAACCGGTAATATCTATGACGGAATCATTCCGACAGTTGACGCTACCATCGCCGGAGAATTCGGAAGAATTATGGCATGGGCAGACAAATACAGAACCATGAAGGTTCGTACAAACGCAGATACTCCGGCTGATGCTAAGAAGGCACGCGAGCTGGGCGCAGAAGGTATCGGACTTTGCCGTACAGAGCATATGTTCTTCGAGGGCAACAGAATCGACGCTTTCCGTGAGATGATCTGCTCTGAGACAGTAGAAGAGAGAGAAGCGGCTCTTGAGAAGATCCTTCCGGAACAGCAGGGAGACTTCGAGAAGCTGTATGAAGCTCTGGAAGGCAACCCGGTTACGATCCGTTTCCTGGATCCGCCTCTTCATGAGTTCGTTCCTACTGACGAAGAAGATATTAAGAAACTGGCTGACGCTCAGGGCAAGACTGTAGATCAGATCAAGACGATCATTGATTCTCTGCACGAGTTCAACCCGATGATGGGTCATCGTGGATGCCGTCTTGCAGTTACTTATCCGGAAATCGCCAAGATGCAGACCAAGGCTGTTATCCGTGCGGCAATCAACGTTAAGAAGGCTCATGCAGACTGGAATGTATGCCCGGAAATCATGATTCCGCTGGTAGGCGATATCAAAGAGCTGAAATATGTGAAGAAAGTGGTAGTTGATACAGCAGACGCTGAAATCGCTGCTGCAGGCGTTGATCTGAAGTACGAGGTTGGTACAATGATCGAGATCCCGAGAGCGGCTCTTACTGCTGACGAGATCGCAAAAGAGGCTGACTTCTTCTGCTTCGGTACAAACGACCTTACTCAGATGACCTACGGATTCTCCCGTGATGATGCTGGTAAGTTCCTGAACGCATACTATGACGCTAAGATCTTTGAGAACGATCCGTTCGCAAAACTGGATCAGGTAGGCGTTGGCAAGCTGATGAAGATGGCTATCGAGCTTGGCAAACCGGTTAATCCGAACTTGCATGTAGGTATCTGCGGCGAGCACGGCGGAGATCCGTCTTCCGTAGAGTTCTGCCATAAGATCGGCCTGAATTATGTATCCTGCTCACCGTTCCGTGTACCGATCGCACGCCTTGCAGCAGCACAGGCAGCGATTGCTGAGAAGAACGCATAATTCTGCATTTGTGTCAAAGGGCAATGTAAAATAGCCAAAAAACTTGCCCTAAAATATGAAATACAGACCTTGTACTGTGGATAAAGCCGCAGTATGAGGTCTTATTTTTTTGTTCTTACAAAAACCGGAAACGCTGTTTTGGCGATAAAATTGGCATTTTACAGATTTGTCAAAATAACTGGATTTTTTTAGGGGGGGGGTGTATGATAATCTATATCACAAAAGATGCTCCGGAGAGGAGGGCTGGATCTAAGTGTTTTCCATCAAAAATTTCCATTTCAAAAAAGAGAAGCACATCTATAAGCTTACCAATATTACCTTTATTATCTGCCTGACAGTAATGCTGGCTGTGGGAAGTCTCTTTCTGGTCGATAATTTTCGCCGTGATATTGGTTCGGAGTCTTACTATACTCTGCGCAATGTGTCTGCCGAAAGTTCCAAAGCGATTACAGAAATGCTACAAAGCAGGGTGGATTATCTGAACAGTGTTTGGCTGCTTATGAATGAAGGGCAGGAAGACTCGTGGCGGGAAAGGATCCAGTACCAGCAAAACCGGAAAGATCTTTATAACTTTGAATGGATCGGATATCTTGACGCTTCCGGCACAGGATGGAACAGTATAGGCCTGGATGTAGATCTGTCAGGCAACAATCTGTTCCATGAAAATATATTAAAAGGCATTTCTATTATCAAAACTCCAGTTGAGTCGCCGGACGGGGGTCAGTGGGAAGGGATTGTTCTTAGTATTCCTGTGTATAAAAATGAAGATCTGCCTGTTGGATTTCTCTATCAGGTATTCAGTACAAAAAGTATAGCCGCTCTGTTGGATACAGGGGCCTTTGACGGTCAGGCCAGATTCTGTCTTATGGATCAGGACGGGAACGTTGTAGCGGCATCGGAAAGATGTATGTTTTCAGTAGGCGAGAATATTTTTGTACGCCTGAAGGAAGATGATGCGGATAATCAGGAATTCGCGGATCAGTTGGCGGAGAATTTACTCAACTCTCAGGAAGGCGGGGGCTTTTACAGGATTCTGGGCGAAGGACGGTTCAGCTACTGCCTGCCGATTGCCCTTCAGAGTCATGGATCCGAAATTTCTATCAGTATGCTCAGCACGCTGCCTGAAAATAATGTGGAAAAGCGGATTAACAATCTCTTTTACCCTGTACTCCTTCTTCTGGTGTTGGTGCTTACCTATGTGACGGTTTTGATTTTCTTTTTGCTGCGTATGCAGCATCGGCAGAAACAGGAATTGGAGCGTCTGGCTTATAAGGATTTTCTCACGGGAGAAGCCAACTATGAAGCCTTTAAGAAAGAATTCGAACGTCTGCCGGTCAGAGGCGGAATTCTGATCGTCTGTGATATCATGGAGTTTAAGATGATCAACCGGTATTTTGGCGCAAGGAAAGGCGATGAGCTTCTTCGTGAGCTGGGCAGGATGTTTGCTCAAAAGGATGAATTTAACAAAATCGCCGCCAGGGTATCCGATGATCAGTTCATATTTTTCTATCCCGGACTGAAAGAGGATGAAGCCGGGACAGTATGCGTAAAATTAAAGGAACAGATTCTTGAAAAGCTCAGGAATTTCTATATCAATCAAAATAAACCTGTATTTGGATACTGCGTGGCAGAAGCTAATGTGACCATTGAACGTCTCCGCGGAAGAGCGATGTTTGCTAAAAACCTTGCTAAGCTGGAGAGGACCCTTTATCACGCTTATGATGAACGGGCGGCCATTGAACTTACGGATACGCTCCTCCTGCTGGATGAGTTTGACCGGACGCTGGAGAACAGCGGAATTGAAATCTGGTATCAGCCTAAGCATCATGTTCTCGGAAACTACGTCAGCGGCGCAGAGGCTCTGACACGCTGGCGGGGTAAAGACGGCAGGATCATTTCTCCGGAGAGGTTCATTCCGCTTTTGGAGGAACGGGGGAAAATTGCGCGGCTGGATGAATATGTGTTTGAAAAAGTTTGTCTACAGCAGAAAAAATGGCTGGAGGAGGGACTGGCTATTGTTCCGGTTTCAGTCAATATTTCCCGCGGAAGTCTGTTGGCGCCGGACATTGTACATAGGTATCAGCAGATCCTGGAACGTGCGGGGATCGATCAAAGCTGTGTTTATCTGGAGATCACAGAGGAATCGGTTCGGGCGGATGTAATGAAAATCATCAGGGCATTTCGGCAGGCGGGATTCTATATGCTGATGGACGATTTTGGGCGGGGAAATTCCAACCTTGCCAATCTGCGAAAAGACCTGTTCCATGGCGTCAAGTTTGACAAGAGCCTGATCGATCTGATCAGTTCGGAGGCAGAGGAAACAGTTCTTCGCTCTGCCATGGAGATGGTTCGCAGCATGGGAATGCAGATCACGGCGGAGGGAGTGGAGCAGCAGGAGCAGGCTGATTTCCTGGCGAATTTAGGATGTGATGAGATTCAGGGATTTTTTTATTACCGTCCCATGGAAGCAGAGGACTTTGATTTTTTATTAATTCGAAAAAATCATTGATTATCTGAAAAAAAAGGACTACTATAGTCTTGATATTTATAAGATACTGGGACGCAGGACACAAGAGGATCAAATGATCATTTCAGGTGTATTTGCCGTTTCGGAAAAAGAAGGTATGTTATATGAAAAAAATCCACTGGCAGAAGTCCATGGCTGTAACGCTTGCATTGATCATTCTGATGGCGGCGGCTTCTGTAATAGTCGTCAGGAACATCAATACATATGAGGAAGAAAAATGTTTTGACAGGCTTGATGATGAGACGGAGGAACTGATCCAGAATATTGAGGCGAATTTTGAGAGGGACACAGAAAATCTTGAGCTGATGGCCAGAGCCATTTCAGAATACCATGAGGAACTTCCGGCGCAGGATCTTTGGAGTATGCTGGATTCTTATTCTGCCACAGGTATGCTGTCAGGAATAGAACTGCTTTTGCCGGATAATTCAGTGCTGACAGAAGACGGGCAGTCTGTCAATGCAGAGGGACGTTTATCTTTTGAGGAAGAGGCGGCTCTTGGCGCGCATATTTCAGGCCGTGAAACAGATTTAAGAGACGAAGAAAAAATGATTCTTCGTAATTGTGTGCCTGTAGTACAGAACGGCGAGACAAAAGCCATTCTGTGCGGAATCATTGATCTGGAACAGCTTCCGGAGAAAATGCAGACGCATCCATATGGAGGAGAAGCTGCATTTTATCTGATCGACGGCGCAACAGGTGATTTTTTGATCGATACCTGGCATAAGCGCCTGGGCAACACGCAGGAATTGGGAACCCGGACTATGGCCAGCGGATATCAGTATGAACAGTTAACGCGGGATCTCCCGGGAGGAAAACCCGGATATGTGGCTTTTGTGTCGGAGACCGTAGGGGAATATTTATATTTTTACTACGCCCCTGTAGGAATCAATCAGTGGAGGGCGGCATTATCTGTACCGGAAACGCTTGTTTTTTCAAGCGCGAATGAAATTAAAAATATCCTGAATATTTTTATAGGTTTTGAGAGTCTGTGTTTCGTAGTATATTTTCTCTGGATGCTGAGGATCAGCCGTCAGGCGGCGGAGGAAAAGCAGAGACAGCTTGATACAGTCAGTTATATATATGATGTGGAAAAGCTTCTGTTTAACGCCCATGAAAAGCGGGAGAATATGGAAAAGGCGCTGGAAAAGATCGGCTATATTATCTCTGCGGAAACAGTTGGTTTCTTTATGGAGGAGCAGATCGGCAGCAGTGCATCCTTCATATGGAGTCAAAAAGAAGAAACAGAGAATAAGATTTTCAGGGATATTTTTAAAGATCTGCGGAAGTATTTTGAAAAAGGCGGAAGAAGCTTTGAGGCCTCTACTCCGGAGGAAGTGAGCGCGGTGCTGCACAAGGCGGATCTTTGCGGCATTAAAAATATCATAGCGGTTGCGATAGAGGCAAAAGATGGAACCGTCGGGGGAGTTTTGGCCGGATTCAATATAGCGAACCGTCATATCAGTTCAGCAGATCTGAAGATCGTAAGCTTTAGTTTTGAGATGTTCTGCGATAATATATGGTCATACAACGCCATAAAAGAAAAAGGAGAAAAGGACGTCCTTTCAGGACTTTATAACAGAAACCGCTACGAGACAGACCTGCGTTCTTTTCCAGATATGTTCAAGAAATCTCTGGCCTGTATCTACATTGACGTAAACGGCCTGCATGAGCTGAATAATTCCAGCGGACACGACGCGGGGGATGAAATGCTCCGGACGGTGTCCGAGCAGATTCTGGAAAAGTTCGGAGAGCAGTACGCTTACCGTATCGGCGGAGATGAATTCGTGATTTTTGCTATGGATATGGAAGAGGATGAGGTAACCAGGAAAACCCGGGATATCGAAAAAAATCTGGAAGAAAAGAAAATATATGTTTCCGTGGGAGTTCACTGGGAATCTGGGGAGTTTTTGATCGATATGCTGATCAAAGCCGCTGAGAAAAAAATGTACAGCGCGAAAAGAGAATTTTACAGCAAAGAAACCAACGACAGACGGATGCGGACATAAAGAACGCGGGAATCCGCCGGAATGGGAGAAATTATGAATTACGAAGAAGCAAGAAAATATTTAAAAGAGGTCTCAAAGTACGGAAGCGTGCTGGGACTTGAAAGCATAAGAGAATTGATGAGGAGACTTGGGAATCCTCAGGATGAATTGAAATTTATCCATATTGCGGGAACCAACGGAAAAGGTTCCGTTCTTGCGTATCTCTCTTCGATACTGACAAAGGCGGAATGCCGTACAGGAAGATACGTATCCCCCACGCTTTTTTCCTACCGGGAGCGTATCCAGGTGGACGGGGAGCGGATCGAAAAGGAGGCGCTGGCGCGTCTGACTTCCAGAGTGAAGGAGGCGGCAGATTCCATGGAGAGGGACGGTCTGGCCGCGCCTACTTCTTTTGAAACGGAGACCGCTCTGGCATGGCTGTATTTCCGGGAAAGAAACTGTGACGTAGTTGTGCTGGAGACAGGTATGGGAGGCGCTCTGGACGCCACCAATATTGTGAAAACCACCATTCTGGAAATTATGACCCCTGTCAGTATGGATCATATGGAATTTCTGGGAGATACGCTGGAAAAGATCGCCGTTCAGAAGGCGGGCATCATCAAGCCGGGAACCAGTGTTGTGTCCTCCGTGCAGGAGCCGGAGGCCGAAAAGGTGATCAGGGAAGTCTGCAGGGAGCGGGACTGCCGCCTTTATGCAGTGGATCCGGCGAGTCTGTCAGAAATACAGTATGGCTGCGAAGAGCAGTGCTTTTCATACAGGCAGTGGAAAAATGTCAGGATTTCTCTGGCCGGAAGCTACCAGATCCAAAATGCCGCGGCGGCTCTTGAAGCCGTGGACGCTCTCCGGGAAATGGGAATGGAGATCCCGGATGCAGACGTATATGCCGGAATGAGAGAGACCGTGTGGCGGGGAAGATTTACAGTGATCGAAAAATCCCCCACAGTGGTCCTGGACGGAGCGCATAATCCGGCGGCGGCGGGAGAACTCAGAAAATCTCTGGAGAGATATTTTTCAGGACGGACTCTTCGCTATATTTTCGGGATGTTCCGCGACAAGGATTATGAAAAAGTGATTGAGCTGACCGCCCCTCTGGCCGGGCATATTATTACTGTGGAGACCCCGGACAATGAGCGGGCAATGCCCGCGGAGAGGCTGAGGGCCGAGGTGGCGAAGGTGAATCCTTCCGTGGAAGCCGCCGGAAGTATTTACAGCGCTGTAAAAAAGACTCTGGAGCAGTCGTCCCCGGAGGATGTGATCGTTATTTTCGGTTCTCTTTCTTTTTTGGGCGAGGCTGAGAAGGCGGTCAAACGCGTTCTGCAATGATAAAAAGCTTCCGGGGAAGTTCCTTATTTCAGGAACTTCCTCAGAAGCTTTTCGTTTATTTTCCGATACGGCTGATAACGCATAGGCAGATCAAGCCATGTTTTTTTATCTACGATGCTTTTATAGTGGGTGAAGGTATCGAAGCCTTCTTTTCCGTGATAAGAGCCCATTCCGCTTTCGCCGAAGCCGCCGAAGCCCATTTCGCTGGTGGCAAGGTGGATGATGGTGTCGTTGACGCATCCCCCGCCGTAGCCGCACCGGGAAGTGACCTTGTCCGCGGCAGCCCTGTCTGAAGTAAAAATATAGAGGGCCAGAGGATGAGCCATGGAATTGATTTTTTGGATGGCTTCGTCCAGGGAATCATAGGTGAGGACCGGCATCAGAGGACCGAAGATCTCTTCCTGCATAACAGCGTCTTCAAAGGTAACGTTGTCCATAACGGTGGGCGCGATCTGGAGCGTGTCAGGATTGCTTTCTCCGCCGTGAACTACCTTCTGGCTGTCTATAAGACCAAGAATTCTGGAAAAATGCTTTTCATTAATGATTTTTCCGTAGTTTTTATTTTCCAGCGGTGAAGAGGAATACTGCCGTTTGATCTGTTTTTTGATCTGGCGGATCAGCTCGTCCTTGATCTCTCTGTCGCAGTATATATAATCCGGCGCCACGCAGGTCTGCCCGCAGTTTAAGTATTTGCCGAAAACAATTCTTCTGGCGGCGAGTCTGAGGTTGGCGGTTTTTTCTACGATGCAGGGACTTTTTCCTCCGAGCTCAAGAGTGACAGGAGTAAGGAAACGGGAAGCCTTCTCCATAACCTCCCGGCCTACATGCTGACTTCCGGTAAAAAAGATATAGTCAAAATGCTCGTTCAGAAGGCAGGTGTTTTCCGCCCGTCCCCCGGTGACCACAGCCGCATGTGAGCGGTCGAAGCATTCACTGACGATTCTTTCTATGATACGGCTGGTGTGGGGCGAGTAAGCGCTTGGCTTAATAATAACCGTATTTCCTGCCGCGATGGCGTCGATCAGCGGATCGATGCTCAGAAGGAAGGGATAATTCCAGGGACTCATGATCAGAACTACGCCGTAAGGAGAGGGTTTTTTGTAGCTTCTGGAGCAAAACTGGGCCAGAGGAGTGCGCACCGTTTTTTCCTTTGCGTAGGAGGGCGTATGGCGGATCATGTAGCTGAGTTCGCTGAGCACCAGACCCGTTTCACACATATAGGACTCAAAGGGACTTTTGCCCAGATCGGCCTTCAGCGCCTGGTTGATCTCCTCTTCATGTGCCTGTATGCTTCTTTTCAGCTTTTGCAGCGCCTCGATCCTCACAGAGACAGGGAGAGTAGCTCCTGTCAGAAAAAAGCTGCGCTGCCGCTGTGTAAGTTCTTTTATTGCTGTTTCATTCATCTGAAGACACCTCCCTGTCAGATATCCGGGAATCCCCGTCCCCGGATGGTTTTTCCATCAGCATATAGTAAAACCTCTCCAGCTCCTGCGCGTTCATAAGGCGGGGAACCGGATAGAGGGGATTTGCTTCCTTGTCCGCGTAATGAGCCAGCTTTGGGATATCTGTTTCCTGGATTTCAGGAATGGTATTGCCGATCCCGAAGCGTTCCTTCATTTCCTCAATGGCCCTGATAAAGCTTTCGGCAGCCTCATCCTCGGGAGTATCTTTGCCGGCGGTTCCCGCGGCGGCGGCAAGCTTCGCCAGCTTTTTATAAATGCAGGGGCCGTATTCTCTCAGCACCATAGGCAGGAGCACCGCGTTGGCATAGCCGTGGGGAACGTTGTATTCTCCGCCCAGAGAATGTGCCACCGCATGGACATAGCCCACATAGGATTTGGTGAAGGCGCAGCCTGCATAGAAGGAGGCGTGAAGCATATTCCGTCTGGCGGTAACATCCTCTCCGCGGGCATAGGCGTCGTTCAGATTCTCAAATATAAGCTTTACAGCCTTCAGAGCGTCCTTTCTGGTATCAATGGTAGTGGAATTGCCGATATACGCCTCTACCGCGTGGGTAAGGGCGTCCATTCCCGTAGTGGCTGTAATGAAGGGCGGAAGGCTCAGAGTTACCTTCGGGTCCAGTACGGCGTATCTGGGGATCAGCGGGAAGTCATTGATGGCGTATTTGTGGCGGGTCTGGGCGTCTGTGATGACGGAAGCAAGCGTTGTCTCGCTTCCGGTTCCGGCGGTAGTGGGAACGGCCATAAGCAGAGGCAGTTTTTTGTGTATTTTCAGGATCCCTTTCATCTGCGCGAGAGACTGGCGCGGCTTCACGGCTCTGGCGCCTACGGCTTTCGCGCAGTCCATGCTGGAGCCGCCTCCGAAGCCGATGATCGCGTCGCAGCCGTCCTGGATATACAGTTCAAGAGCTTCCGCTACATTGGCGGTAGTAGGATTGGCGACTGTACGGTCGTAGAGTGTGTAGGGGATTTCTTCACGGTTTAAGGTCTTTTCCAGACGTTTGGACAGCCCGAGCTTTGTTATGCCCTGATCGGTGATAATGAGCACGCGGGTGCATTTGTGCTTCCGTATAATATCCGGGAGCTCGCTGACGCTTCCGGCGATTTTGGGCTTCCGGTAAGGGAGAAGAGGGATTGCGATACGGAATACTTTCTGAAATGTTCTGCAATAGATTTTTCTTAGTGGATGCATGAGTATCAGATTCCTTTCTGAGTTTTGAACAGATTGCTGTATTTATCGAAATAATGATAGCAGGGAGGAATCTCCTTGTCAATATTTCAGGCGTTCTGTTATAATAGCGTCGTATGAGCTGCTGAACTGATACATACAGGGATATTCAGGACGGAAAAAAATGAAAGACAGGGGAGAAGAAAAATGACGCAGAAAAAACGAAGAAACCGACGTGGAAACAGGAGAAAAAAGCAGCGGCTGAGCCTTCCGGCGCTGATTGCCGCGTGCCTGATTCTGATATTTTATGACAAACTGCCTCTCGACAGCAGGAACGGGGCCGTATATCTGTCAGATCCTATAGAATCTGTTGAGGAGGTGCCGGAATACGACGGAGATCCCTATGTTTATATAAATAATAACATCCCGGAATTTCCCCAGGAGGAAAAGACAGAGGTTTCCTTTGAAAGCTACAGCGATCTCGACAGGCTGGGGCGCTGCCAGACAGCCTGCGCCAACATCGGCAGCGATTTGATGCCGGAGGGAGAGCGGGAGAGCATCAGCCAGGTGAAGCCTACGGGCTGGATACAGGCACAGTACAATTTTGTTGACGGTGAAAGTCTCTATAACCGCTGCCATCTGATCGGCTATCAGCTTACCGGCGAAAATGCCAATGAAAAGAATCTGATTACCGGAACCCGCTACATGAATGTGGAAGGTATGCTGCCGTTTGAAAATATGGTGGCGGAGTACATAGATGAGACGGACAATCATGTTTTATACCAGGTGACGCCGGTATTTGAGGAAGATGAGCTGGTAGCCAGGGGAGTGGAAATGGAGGGCTACTCTGTGGAAGATGAAGGACAGGGGATCAGCTTTCATGTGTTTGTGTATAATGTAGAGCCGGGAGTTGAGATTGATTATGAGACCGGCGAAAGCGCGCTGGCGGGATCGGAACCCTGAGATCGGCAAAGGGCAGCCGCAGTAAGCACGCTGTGCGGTTTTACAAATGGTGCGGACTGAACGGATACTGCAGAGGTAAAGAATCTGGGAATGGGGATTGACAAATGACGAACCGAGTGTTAAATTACAAATAAGATACATAACGTTTCTTAAATGCGAAAGAAATGATAACATGAAAGCAAAGGGTTTCAGGTACGCGCAGCGTGCGGAAAGGAGAAATAATGTCTTATTTGGGAGAAGAAATTAAAAAACTTGGATTCGGCCTGATGCGTCTGCCGCAGAAGGACGGCGTGATCGACATAGAAGAGACAAAGGCTATGGTGGACGCCTTTATGGACGCCGGATTTACCTATTTTGACACGGCCTGGGCTTACGCGGGAAGCGAGGACGCGATCCGTCAGGCTCTGGTGGAGCGTTATCCCCGGGATAAATTCCAGCTTGCTACCAAAAACGCGGCATGGATCAACTGCAAAACAAGAGAGGAGGCCGTCGCCCAGTTTGAGACCTCCCTGAAGCAGACCGGCGCCGGATATTTTGATTTTTATCTTCTTCATAATCTTGGAGAAGGACGTACTCATTACTTTGATGATTTTGATATGTGGAGCTGGATCCGGGAGAAAAAGGATCAGGGCCAGATCAGGCATATGGGATTCTCCTTCCACTCCACTCCGGAGGAACTGGAGGCGATTCTGAACGCCCATCCGGAGATGGAATTCGTACAGCTCCAGATCAATTACGCGGACTGGGAAAACCCTGCGGTTCAGTCCAGAGCCTGCTACGAGGTGGCGAGGAAGCATGGCAAACCGGTTATTATCATGGAACCGGTCAAGGGCGGTATGCTGGCGACTCCGCCTGAATCCGTGCAAAAAATACTGAGAGATACGGAGCCCGGATCTTCCGCGGCCTCCTGGGCTATCCGCTTCGCGGCTGATCTGGAGGGCGTGATCACGGTTCTTTCCGGCATGAGCAGCATGGAACAGATGAATGACAATCTCTCCTATATGAAAGATTTCCACGGGCTCAGTGACGCGCAGAAAGAGACGCTGGAAAAAGCGCGGGAAGAACTGGCGCGTATTCCGCTGATTCCCTGTACCTCCTGTAATTACTGCGCGAAGGTCTGCCCGAAGGACATCGGGATCTCAGGCTCGTTCACAGCAATGAACTATCTTACATTATATGGAAATGCGGATATGGCAAGGCATCAGGAGCAGTGGCTGGTAGGCGGGCATGGAAAGAAGCAGGCTGTTGAGTGTATCAAATGCGGCAAGTGCGAGGAGGCCTGTCCGCAGCATATCAAGATCCGTGAAACTCTCGAGACGGTTGCTGACAAGCTGCTGAAATGATACCAGAGGCCATAGGCCGGAAACAGGCAAATGAGATTCAGTTGCCTCAGATTTTCAGAAAAGCAGGGGAGTATTATGACAGATTTTATCCGGGCCAGAAGCAGCGGCCAAAAAGTAGAACGGATGTCGGAAATAAAAAAAGCGGCGGACGCTCAGTTTTCGGAGAGACCCTATCACGAGATCACTCTGACCACGGTCGCGGAGCGGTTATCCTGGTCCCGGGCAAATCTCTACAAATATGTGACGACAAAAGAAGAAATTTTTCTGGAGCTTACCGGAGATAAATGGAGGGAGTATTTCACTGCCCTGAAAGCGGCGTTTCCGCCCGGGTGCGGATATTCCGCCGAGGTAGCGGCGGAGGTATGGGCCGGGATTTTGAACGCCAACTGTGAGCATTTGAAATATTCTTCCATTCTTTGCTCTATTATTGAAACCAATGTTACTATAGAAAAACTTGCCGCTTTTAAAAAAGATTTTCATCGCCAGATAGATGAGCTTACAGTGCTTTTTTATCAGAATTTTGGGATATCAGAGAAGAAGGCGTACGAGCTGATAATGACCGTTCACTATCACGCCGTGGGGATGTATGGATACTGTAATGCGGGACCGATGGTGATGGATGCGCTTGAGAGGGCTGGGGTGAAGCTTGAGATTCCGGATTTCCGTGAAAAAATGAAGGATTTTATTTATATGAATCTCCGCTTTGTGCTGAAAACCGAAAATTGAACCGGTATCCGGAGGCGCCGGACCGGATGAAAAAAATGTCTAAAAAAATCTCATCGTTACAGGATGAGATTTTTTTTGTAGTATAATCCATGTGAACAGCGAAAATGTTAAGACAAACAATAAAGAATATTCTGAACAGGCAGAAATTTCCAATGGAATAAAAGACTGTTCCCAGGTATTTTTATATAAATGGAGAAATATACTAGAATATATTGAGAAATTATCTTTGTTTGTCAGAATATGTTGAATAAGAGAAGAAATCATGATAATATGAAAATGTCTTAACAAGCTTTTGACAATGAAAGGAGGATTCGTATGAATCGCACAAGAAAGGTTTTGAAAAAGGCGGCGGCCGGATTCGCGGCTTCAGCGCTGGTTCTTTCCGGCGGCAGTACAGTATTCGCGGCGGCGTCCTATCAGGAAGCAGAGAAAGCGGCATTAGATAAATTGGTATCTGGTGCGGAGGCGTATTTGGATACTTACGCGGAGGAGCTGGACAAGGCCAAGGCTGGCAGCAATGCTGCAGTAACCCTGACTGCGGAGGATGCGGGCAAATCTCTGCTGGGAATGATGACCGGCATGGATTTTTCCTGGCTGAATACCATTTCTATGGATATGGATGTATCGATCAAGGACAGCATTGAGGCCATGGCGGCAGACCTCCTTGTGAATGATACCGCGCTCTGTACGATGAACGCCATGATTGATATGTCGAATCTGACAGAATATCTCCAGATTCCTGAGCTTTCCCCGAGCTGGGTTATCCTGCCTATGACATTCACCACCGTGGACGAGTATGGGACGGAGCGTGCTGACGAGGCAATGCAGCAGTATTTCCAGACAATGTCTGATATTATGAATGTGATTCCCGATTCAGCTACTGTAGGAACGCTTCTTGACCGGTACGGCAATATAATCATAGACAACATGACCGAGGGCGCTTCTGTGGAAGAAGAGGTTTCTGTGGAGGGAATCAGCGAGGAGTGTACGGCATATGAAGCGCAGATCACAGAGGCGGATCTGAATACCATTCTGGAAGAGGTACTTACCACGGCAAAGGATGATCAGGAACTGAAAGCCCTGTTTGATTCCTGGGCGGAAGCAGGCGCTGCTGAAGAAGACAGTTATACACAGTTTCAGGCAGGCATAGAGGAGCTTTTAGCCGATATAGCGGAGGAGGATCCTGAGTCTGAGGCCGGCGCTCTGGTGTCCAGGCTCTGGACAAACGGAGACGGTAAGATAGTCGGACGTGAATTGTCTGTATCAGAGGGGACGGACAGTATTCCTGTGTTTACCTGGAAGCAGCCATCTCAGGACGGCAATTCCGCTCTTCTGATTGAGATTTCCACCGGCACAGATTCCATGACGCTGACAGGCTCCGGACAGTCTGCGGAAGGGCTTCTGAACGGAAATTATATTTTCGCCAGCAACGGTGTTGAAGCAGCCCATTTCGCAGTGGAAAATCTGGAAACAAAACCGGAAAAAACCGGATATATCAACGGAACTATTACGGTTTCCTTCCCGAACAATGGAACAGAAGAGAATCCGAATCCGCTGGCAGGATTCGGCGCGGTGATCGCTATAATTTCAGACGCCGAAGCGGAAACCAGCCAGATAGATCTTACAATTACAAGTTCCGGAGCGCCGCTGGCAACACTGAGCATTTCGGAAGGCTATGGAGAAGGAGTGGAGACCACAGATCCTTCCTCTCTCGATGATGTATTAAGTGTGGAGAGCGACGAAGATATGCTGGCATACATTCAGGGTATGGACTGGAGCAGCCTTCTGGAGAATGCGAAAGCAGCAGGTATTCCGGAGGAGCTGGTAACGCAGATTGACGCGGCTCTTCAGGCGGCCGTTGATGAAGCGTCCAGCCCGGAAGCTTCCGCGGACAGCGGGCTTACGGAGGAACCGGCTGAGGGCGCAGCGGAGGAGACTGCCCCTGCAGAGTCTGAAGACGGTGCTGCCGCTTGATGGTTTTGTCAGATGCTCTGAAGACGGAACCGCAGGTATAAGTGAATCGCTGGTGTTATAGGAAATTTATACTTATGCACATAAATGCAGCAATGCGTTTCCTATGATATAAAAAGAGCTTTCCGCAGGAAAACGGCTGGCATATGCCGTCTCCGGAAAGCTCTTTTCATGAAAACGGAGGTATAAGATGGGATGTTTTGGTAATTTGTTATGGTTTGTCTTTGGAGGGGCGGTCAGCGGCCTGAGCTGGTGTCTGGCCGGCTGTCTCTGGTGTGTTACGGTGGTGGGGATCCCCATTGGCATGCAGTGCTTTAAGTTTGCCTCCCTCAGCTTTTTTCCCTTTGGGAAGGAAGTAAGATACGGGGGAGGGGCGGTTTCCCTGCTGGTGAATATTATATGGCTGGTTGTGTCCGGACTGCCGCTGGCGGCAGAGCACGCAGTATTGGGCTGCGTCCTTTGCGTTACGATCATAGGGATTCCCTTTGGCCTCCAGCATTTTAAGCTGGCCAAGCTGGCGCTGATGCCGTTCGGAGCGGACGTATATTAATCTGAGGAGGCAGGCGTGATCCAGGAGCTTCTCTCATTTATCTTGTTCATGATCCGGTCCGCCTCCTCGCCCTGTGCAGGGGTGGGCTGGTAATTGTTGTAGCCATATTCAGAGGAAATGGAGCAGGGGATGATATTTGTTATATTATCCTCTTTTACTCCGTTCTGATCTATCGTAAAGGTCTGCTGGAAGATCATACTGTCCATATCGCTGGGATAGGAGTTGCCTCCGAAACAGAAATTCCCCAGGCTGTAAACGATGTTTTTCCCTTTATATTCTTCAATTCCCTGGAGGACATGCGGATGGTGCCCGCAGACAAGATCCGCTCCCTCGTCTATAGCCAGCCGCCCAAGTGTGGTCTGGTTGCTGTCGGGAATTTCTTCTTTTTCATTTCCCCAGTGGAAGATCACGATAATAAGCTGGGCTCCGTCCTCCTTTACCCTGGCGATGTTCTGTTTTAACTGTTCTGTACGTTCAAGGTGATCATTCAGCTCATAGATACCAACAAGGCCCACCTTGACGCCTTTGATCTCCATTACCGCCGTTTCATCATAGCCGAAATGAACAATTTCTCTGGCGTCGAGAGCGGCGAGAGTATCGGTGAAGCTCTGTTCTCCATAGTCGTGGCTGTGATTGTTGGCCGTGTTGACTGCTTCGATATCTCCGGACGTAAGTATATCGGCAAATTCGGCCGGGGCCTTAAACGCGAACTGCTTGTCCTCCCGTTCCTCGGAATCTGTGAGCGTGCCTTCGAAGTTCGCCACGGTAAGGTCGTCCTCAGAAAAAATACTCTTTACATTTGAAAAAAAGTAATCGGCTCCGTAATTCTCATAGTAGGCGTTCAGACTGGTATCATAATCGAAGCTTTCGTCCGTACCCAGCGTACAGTCTCCGACTACGCTGACAGTTAAGGATACCGGTTCCGCGGGAAGGCCGGAATCCGTCTCGGTTTTGCCGTCTTCTCCTGTATTTTGAGATTCATCAGGATCTTCGGAAGCGTTTTTTACTCCGGTATTCGTACCGGCATTTTTATTTGTATCAACGGAAGCTGAAGAAGTGGCCTCCTCTGCCTTTTTAGAAGCGCAGCCCCGGACAGCCAGGACGAGAAGGAGAAGGAGCAGAACCACGCCGCCGGCCAGAGCCGCGGTGAGCTGCTTTTTCCGCTGCCTCTGATAATATCGCGACTTGCGGTATAAATTTTTCTTTCCGGATCTGTGTACAGAAGTATTTCTTCTTTTTTTCTTATGTATATCGCTCATATTACCCCCTGATTTCTTATATAAGCTATTTTGTATGTCCCTTGTACAGAGAGCGCGGCGCCAGTTTACGACATGCGTTACCTCTTTTTGCTGACGCTGATTTCAGTATATGAATTTTTACAGCGTCCGTCAAGAAGCTGTTTGCGTCTGACGCTTTCATTTTGCCTCATTACCCTCTCCGTACAAGGACCGTATGTGCTCCTGTACAGAGCGGGAATGCTTATGCCTGCGTTTTCATTTGCTGATAATCCACAGGTCTCTTAAAAAGTAACAGGTCAGCCCGCACCATTCGTAAAGCCGCACTGCGTGCTTACTGCGGCGGGACTGGAATTCTCCCCTCATGTCTGGTATAATAACGTGGCGGAACGCAAGTTCAGAAATAAAAAATAAGAGATAAGAAATGGAGAGAAGTCATGTTATATATAGGGAATCATACAACATCCTCAAAGGGCTATGAAAAAATGGCCCGTCAGATGATCGCCAATGGAGGAAATACTTTTGCTTTTTTTACCCGCAACCCGAGAGGAGGAAAAGCGAAGGAGATTGATGAAGCGGACGTACAGAAATATCGTGCTCTCGCGGAGGAATATGGTTTTGGAAAGATTGTGGCTCATGCGCCGTACACTCTGAATGCCTGCGCGGCGAAGGAAAATCTCCGGGATTTTGCCAGAGAGACAATGGCCGACGATCTGAAGCGGATGGAGTATACTCCGGGGAATTACTACAATTTTCATCCCGGAAGCCATGTGGGACAGGGAGCAGAGGAAGGAATCCGGAAGATCTCGGAGATCCTAAATCAGGTGCTGACTGCGGAGCAGACGACCACGGTTCTTCTGGAAACGATGTCCGGCAAAGGTTCGGAGGTTGGAAGAAGCTTTCAGGAGATTCGGGAAATTCTGGAATTGGTAGAGAAAAAAGAGAAGATGGGCGTGTGTCTGGATACCTGCCACGTCTGGGACGGCGGATATGATATTGTCAACGATCTGGACGGAGTTTTAAAAGAATTTGACGAAATCATCGGTCTTGAAAGACTGAAGGCAATACATCTCAACGACAGTCTCAACGGTCTCGGAAGCCACAAAGACCGCCATGCGAAAATTGGGGAAGGGCAGATCGGAATGGAGGCCCTGGTGAGAGTTGTGCGTCATCCGGCCCTTCAGGGGCTTCCGTTCATTCTGGAAACCCCTAATGACGATGAAGGGTGGACGAGAGAGATCAGTCTGCTGAGAGAATCAGCCGCGGACCTCGTTCTTTAATTCTTTGCCGTCGCGGAAGGCCGCCGCGTTTTGGAGAGTGGTTTCCGCAATGTTGGTAAGAGCCTCCTCTGTAAAAAATCCCTGATGGGAAGTCATTGCCACATTGGGGAAGGAGAGGAGTCTCTGGATGGTGGAGCTCTGAAGGATACGCTCCGACATATCCTCATATACAAAATCAGTCTCTTCTTCGTATACGTCAAGTCCCACCGCGTAGAACTTGTGATCTCGGATCCCGGCGATGAGGTCGTCTGTTTTGATGAGGCCGCCCCGGGAGGTGTTGACAAGGATCACGCCGTCCTTCATTTTTGCGATAGACTCTTCATTGATGAGATGATGGGTCTCCTCTGTAAGAGGGCAGTGGAGGCTGATAAGATCACTTCTCCGGAAAATTTCGTCCAAAGAAACATATTCCAGAAAATCAAGCTCTTTATTGGGATAGAGATCGTAAGCAAGAACCTTCATGCCAAAGCCTCTGCATATTCTTGCCATGGCAAGTCCGATCTTTCCGGTGCCTACGATGCCCGCTGTCTTCTGGTAGAGGTTTACGCCCATCAGTCCATTCAGGGCAAAATTATTTTCGCGGCATTTGATGTAGGCCTTGTGTGTGTGGCGGTTGGCGGTAAGGACAAGAGCCATGGCGTGCTCCGCCACAGCCTCCGGAGAGTAGCCGGGCACACGGAGAACCTTGATCCCGTATTTTTCCGCGGTTTTTAAATCTACGTTATTATAGCCCGCGCACCGCATAAGGATTACTTTTACGCCCTGTCTGTGCAGCTCTTCAATGACGGCAGTACCCAGGTCCGCGTTTACGAAGGCGCAGATGCCGTCGTAGCCTCCCGCCAGAGACGCGGTTTCCTCGTGGATGTTCGCCTCAATGAATTTGATGGAGATTCCCGGATATTCCGGGGCCAGCTTGTCGAAGAACTGCTGGTCATAGTCTTTTGTCCCGTAAAACAGAATTTTCATAAATACCTCCTTTTATTGTGATGATTTATTACCCTCTCTTTACAAGGACACACACGCCTCAATCCATGATATTTTCGGGATTTGCGGTGTTATCCTCAATCGGCGTACGTCCAGTACGCCTCAATCGTCTGCCTTACAAATCACGAAAATCTTCATGGTTGAGGTCACAGAGTCGAAAAGAGATAAATTTTGTGCCCTGCAAGGCACTTGAGTGAAGCGTACCGCGTGGTACGCTGATTGAAAGTAACACAGCAGGACGCAAAATTTACTCTTTATCGACCGTGTGTGCTCTTGTAAAGAGAGGGTAGTTTCCCTTATCTACTATGGTAAGATTTCCCGTAATCCGGTATTTATACAGGTTATCTTCTGACATTCATGACTGCCAGCGATAAAACGCTCCGCTAAGGATCGCACTGCGGCGGAGAAGAAATATGCCGGGCTTTATGTTCAGCCCAGGCTGTAAAGATCTTTATAAAAATCAGGATAGGAGATATTCACACAGTCCCAGTCCTGGATATCCAGACTTCCCTCACAGACGGTTCCGGCCACAGCGAAGGACATGGCCACTCTGTGATCCAGATGGGGATCGATCACAGCGCCGTGAAGAGGCTTCCCGCCATGTATGATCATTCCGTCCTCTGTTCCCTCAATATCGGCGCCCATTCGTTTCAGGTTTTCCACCATGACCGCGATGCGGTCGGATTCTTTGACCTTTAGTTCGCCTGCGTCCCGGATAATGGTGGTGCCCTCCGCGAAGGCCGCCATTACGGCAAGAACCGGGATTTCATCAATGAGCGTGGGAATCTCCGCTCCCTCTATAACCGTCCCGCGAAGGCTGCTGGATCGCACGAGAAGATCGGCGGTAGGCTCTCCTGTGTGGTTTTCATTGAGAAGCTCAATGTCGGCGCCCATCTGGCGGCAGATCTTCAGAATTCCGGCCCGTGTCGGATTGATGCCTACGTTTTTCAGAAGGATTTCGCTGTTGGGAGCGAGAAGCCCCGCGGCAATGAAATAGGCGGCGGAGGAGATATCTCCCGGCACCAGGACTTCTCTTGCGCGAAGCTCCGGTTCAGGCAGAATCGAAGCGGTGGTTCCCTGTGAGGTTACGTTCGCCCCGAAATAATTCAGCATGATCTCCGTATGGTTTCTGGAGAGAAAAGGCTCTGTAACGCTGGTAGGGCCGTCCGCGTACATTCCTGCGAGAAGAACACAGGATTTTACCTGGGCGGAGGCCACCGGAGAAGTATAGTGAATGGCGTGAAGCCTGCGCCCCACGATCCTCAGGGGCAGACAGCCGTTGTCTCTATGGCTTCTGATGTCGGCGCCCATGGCGGACAGAGGATCCATGATCCGCTTCATAGGGCGGCCGCGGAGAGAATCGTCCCCGTCCAGTTCGGAGATGAATTTCTGCCCTGAGAGAATACCGGCGATAAGCCGGGTAGTAGTGCCGCTGTTTCCTGCGTTGAGGATTTCGCGGGGAGAATTCAGTCCCCGCAGACCATTGCCGTGTACCAGAATTTCTGATCCGTTCCTTTCTATTTCAATTCCCATTCTGCGGAAGCAGGAAATCGTAGAAAGACAGTCCGCCCCTTCCAGAAAATGAGAAATCCGGGTGGTTCCGTCGGCAAGGGCGCCGAACATGACCGCTCTGTGTGAAATAGATTTGTCGCCGGGGACGGCAAGCGTTCCCCGCAGTCCCTGCTGTTTCTTTATTTCCATAAATTTTTACCTACCGTTCATATATGATGTAATTTCGTTTCCTCAGAAGCACGGCGCCTCTTTTCATTGCGTCCTCCTGGTAAAACTCTATTTTCAGCACGCCCTGCTCGAACTCCCGGTTGTGGATGATGCCGATGTTTTTGATGCTGATATTGTCCATAGCGAGGATCGTGGCGATAGTGGCGATCCCGCCGGCTTCGTCCACGATATCCACATAGAGCACATAGGCTTTTGTGATCAGGCCGCTTGAGGTGACGTCGATGGAATCCCGGTAATCCCTGGAGCTCGCAAACATCTGGTAAAGATTATCCGCTTCCTGGTTATCGATGGAGCAGCGGATCTGAATCAGCATACGGATGTATTCGTCCAGCACGGAGGAAATATTGCTGCTGTTTTCTATGCAGATCTGCTGCCACATGACGGGAGAGGAGGATGCGATCCGGGTGATATCCCGGAAACCTCCGGCCGCGATGGTTTTCATATATTCGGCGTCGTTGTCCAGGGCGTTGACCAGATTTACAAGAGAGGAAGCGATGATATGCGGCAGATGACTGACGCCGGCGGTGATAAAGTCATGCTCCTCCGCGGTAAGCACCATAGGGATTGCCCCCAGGGAATCGATCAGCTCGGAAAATTCCGTCAGCTTTTCCAGAGGGACTTCCCCTCCGGGAGTCAGAATATAATATGCGTTTTCCAGAAGATGATCGGAGGAATTAGAAAAGCCGGACCGCTCAGAGCCCGCCATGGGATGTCCGCCAATGAAGCAGCGGTCCATTCCAAGCTCCTCCACAGCCTGATGGATGGGCCCTTTCACACTGCCCGCATCGGTGATGACGCAGGTATCGGAGACGATATCCTTCAGATATTTCAGGTATTCGATATTATACTCTACCGGAGCGCAGAGAAAAATGTAATCGCACAGACGATAGCGGTCGTCCTCCGCTTCCAGTATGCCGTCGATCACGCCGCTCTGCAGGGCGGCGGCCAGAGTCTCCCTATGTCTGGTATATGCCAGAATATGATAATCCGGATGAAATTTCCGTATCGTTTTCGCGATAGATCCGCCGATCAGGCCAAGTCCGATAAAACCAATGGTTTTCATATGTATAAGCTTCCTTTCCCACCTGCATGGATCATTTAAACTTATGCAGGAACCTCTCAGCCTATTTTAAAATATAGATTATAAAAAGTCAAATGATAGGCATGGATTGTTCAGCCATACAGTGGGTGTTGCAGTTCACAGGTATCAGTGAACTGCAACCCGGTCTGTGAACTTTCAGCGGGTGAAATGCCGTGGCGAAACAGCAGCAAGGCTTTTTATTAGGAAATATGTGAAATATTGGGAAAATTATATAGGATTTTGTGAAAAAAAGTTGTTAAAATTATATAAAATACTTGAAAAACATCTTGTCTTTTAGTAAAATATGAACATATCAGACAAACAGGGAGGTATTACATATGGACGTTTATAGAACTGACCGAATCAGAAATGTAGTCCTATTAGGTCACGGCGGATCCGGCAAGACAACTTTAGCAGAGGCAATGGCATATCTGGCAGGCATGACAAGCCGGCTCGGAAGAGTAGAGGACGGAAATACAGTCAGCGATTATGATAAAGAAGAAATCAAGAGAAATTTTTCTATCAGTACATCACTTCTTCCGATTCCCTGGGATAAGGTAAAGGTTAATATACTGGATACTCCTGGATACTTCGACTTTGTAGGCGAGGTAGAAGAGGCTGTCAGCGCCGCGGACGCGGCGATCATTGTGGTTTCCGGCAAGGCCGGGGTGCAGGTAGGTACCCAGAAGGCATGGAAGCTCTGTGAGAAATATAAACTCCCCCGTATGTTTTTTGTTACGGATATGGATGTGGACGACGTCAGCTACCGTAAGGTTGTGGAAGAGCTTACCGAGCTTTACGGCAAGAAGATCGCTCCCCTTCATTTCCCCATCCGTGAGGACGGCAAATTCGTCGGCTATGTAAACGTAGTGAAGCAGGCCGGAAGAAAATATATCGACAAAGGCAAGAAGGAAGCCTGCGACATTCCGGAGTACCTGAATGAATATCTTGAGAAATATCATGAGATCCTGATGGAATCCGTCGCTGAGACAAGCGAGGAATTCATGGACCGTTATTTTGAAGGAGACGAGTTCTCTGTAACAGAGGTTTCCGCCGCTCTTGCGACAAACGTGCAGGACGGCAGCATTGTTCCGGTATGTATGGGTTCTCCCGTTAATCTGAGAGGAGTTTCCAACCTTCTCGACGATATCTGCGGATACTTCCCCAGCCCGGACAAACGTCCCTGCAACGGTATTTCCCAGAAGACAAACGATATTTTTGAGGCGAATTATGATTTCTCCAAATCAAAATCCGCTTATGTATGGAAGACGATCGTGGATCCGTTCCTGGGCAAGTATTCCCTCATTAAGGTTGCTTCCGGAGTTATCAAATCAGACGATACACTTCTGAACGTAGAGAAGGGCGGCGAGGAGCGCCTGAACAAGCTTTATGTTCTGGAAGGCTCCAAGCCCTACGAGGTATCAGAGCTTCACGCGGGAGATATCGGCGCCATCGCGAAGCTGAACAGCGTGCAGACGGGCGACAGCCTCGCGGCGAAGACAGCTCCGGTTCTTTATCCGAAGGCCGTGATCTCTACGCCTTACACCTGCAAGAGATATAAAGCGGTGAAGAAGGGGGATGAAGATAAGATCTCCCAGGCTCTTGCCAAGATGACCAGCGAGGATAAGACCCTACGGGCAGAGAACGATTCCGCCAACAGGCAGACGCTTCTCTATGGTATGGGCGACCAGCATCTTGATATTGTAGTGAATAAGCTGAAGGAGCGCTACAAGGTAGATATTGAGCTTTCCAAGCCGAAGGTACCCTTCCGCGAAACTATCCGCAAGAATTCTGACGTGGAAGGCAAGCATAAGAAACAGTCCGGCGGACATGGACAGTACGGTCATGTGAAGATGCGTTTCGAGGCTTCCGGCGATCTGGAGACGCCTTATGTATTTGAACAGGTAGTCGTAGGAGGCGCCGTTCCGAAGAACTACTTCCCGGCAGTAGAAAAAGGACTCCAGGAATGTGTACAGAAGGGACCGCTGGCCGCTTATCCGGTTGTAGGCGTAAAAGCGACTCTTTATGACGGTTCTTATCATCCGGTAGACTCTTCCGAGATGGCCTTCAAGATGGCTACGATCCTTGCTTTCAAGAAAGGCTTCATGGACGCTTCTCCGGTTCTTCTGGAGCCGATCGTAAGCATGAAGGTTACGGTTCCGGATAAGTATACGGGAGACGTTATGGGCGATCTGAACAAACGCCGCGGACGTGTTCTGGGTATGAACCCGGATCATGAAGGCAATACCGTAATTGAGGCGGACGTGCCGCAGCTTGAGATTTACGGATATTCCACAGACCTTCGTTCCATGACAGGAGGAAGCGGAGACTTTTCCTATGAGTTTGCCCGCTATGAGCAGGCTCCGGCAGAGATCCAGAAGAAGGAAATCGAGGCGAGAGCCGCGAAAGAGGACGCGTCGGAGGATTGATGGCGATATGCTTTGCCAGAAACGATATTGTTCCTGACAATAGACCATCTGAATAAAAAATGAGAAAAGAGACAGACAGGTTTTCCCTTTGGGATATTCTGCTGTCTCTTTTTTGCGGATAGGGCTTCGGTTGATCGCGCGTTTTTTGGATCAGATTATCATGAGGCAGGGGAAACATTGATGAGAGACGATACTTTTTTGAAAGTATTTTTTATGAAGACTTGTTTTCTGACCGGAGCGTAATTATAATTGAGTAGGTTCCATGGACGAACGGCAAGAGTGCGGCTGTCAGCGAAAATGGCGTTGCCATATTTTGCCGGTGTTCGGATAAAGAGAACTTGTTTAGTAAGGAAAGAAGGGGATATCATGAGTGGAAAAACAGAAAATAATGACAGATACTATCTCATGTGCGAACGAAACTGGATCTATTATGCACTGATGACGGTGGCCGGATTTTTCGGAGCATATACATATCTTTTGCGCGGAAATGTATTCTGCAACGCTCAGACAGGAAACGTGGTACTGATGGGGATGGCTCTCGGAGCGGGAAAATGGGAAGAAGGCCTTTATTATCTGATTCCTATTACGGCTTATCTTATGGGGGCCTTTCTGTCAGAGCTTGTCCCGAATCCTGTTAAGCACCGTCTGCCTGTACGGTGGGATACTCTGCTGATCGGGATTGAAATGCTGGCCGTGGTATGTCTGGGCTTTGTTCCTGAATCTGCTCCCGTACAGATCTCACAGGTTACGATCAATTTTATCGCTTCCATGCAGTACAATACCTTCCGCCAGGCGCAGGGAGTCCCGGTGGCTACTACCTTTGCCACCAACCATATCCGGCAGATCGGTGTGGGGCTGGCGAAGGAGCTTCAGCATCTTCACGCGGAGGAGAAGCCTCACCGGAAAAAACTGTCAAGACATCTGAAAATGCTGGTTTGTTTTCTTTTTGGGGCGATTGTGGGAACAGTCTGCTGTAATCTTTTTATCGGAAAAGCAATCTGGATCACTCTGATTCCTTTCGCTGTTATTTTTGCCGCCCTGCTCCACGCAGATCTGATTACAGAAAAAAATATGGTGGAAAAGAAGCCATCCGGGCATTGAAAGATGAAAAAAGGGTAAGGTGACAGATGACTTGCGGGGGAAACATATTTTTGAGAGACCCATATGAAAAGATATTGCAGATGAATTCGTTTCGCTGGGCGGCTGAATACCGGATCAGGAAGGTTCTGCTGCAGAAAACAGG